>Ga0302248_1001560_pt1 | contig 16471 bp, 11 predicted proteins | sample AAG_UR_Leu_MG_FD_193528 | JGI IMG/M metagenome (GOLD analysis project Ga0302248, IMG submission 193528) | Enriched activated sludge microbial communities from anaerobic digester in WTTP, New Holstein, Wisconsin, United States - AAG_UR_Leu | ecosystem: Engineered > Bioreactor > Anaerobic >... | reverse complement strand
TCTGGGTAAAGCGATCCGTAAAGCGGGGGTCACTGAAAGAATCGGGGCTGACATTGATGAAGTAGGTAGCCCCCCGCAGTTCGCCGGGAAAGCCGGCGATGGTCTTCAGGGCGGCAATGCGGCACGCCTTTTCCATTTCCCAGGCCAGACCCCGGCGCCTGGCCTCGGCAAACATCTTCGCCGGCGTTTCGAAAGGGGGGTTTCCACGGGAGAGCACCTCATAACCGAGGGTCATCCCCGTAAAGAAGTCGATTATCGGGTGAAAGTGCGGCCGGGGCTGCACCAGAGCGAGAAAGTTCTTTTCATCCTTTATTGTCTCCCTGGTCGGATGGGACAGATAAAGATTTATCTTCGTTTCCGGCTGGGCACAGGAGACCGCCGGTATTTCCTGCTGAGTCAACATATTTTGTGTTTCCTTATGGTTAGCAAAGGGTCCATATCCTGTACGGGCGCACATAGAACCTGATTTCCGCCGTCGTCACCTTTCACTCCCTGAAACCGGCGATGTCGTTCCCCGACCCCGTCACTTTCCCGGGAAACGGCTGCCGGGCATTCATTTCCCGGCGCTCCTGACAAATGAGGCAAAGACGGCAGGTGGGCCGCACCCGCAGGCGTTTTTCGCCGATGTCCCGGCCGCAGCGGTCACAGATCCCAAATTCATCCCGGTCCATCCTCGCCAGGGCCCCTTTTATTTCTTCCATGACGGCTCTTTCTCGATCCCGGATGGACAATTCGATGTGTCGGTCCAGTTCCACCGCCGCCCGATCGAGGGGATCAGCCAGCTTACCGCCGCCGTCCCGCAGGCCGTTCACGGTTTTTCCGGCGGCAAGCCGCAGCGCATTGAGCTCCCCAAGGAGGAGCGTGCGAAAGAACTCGATCTGTGCAGACTTCATAAGGGGCTCCTTAACAATAGCTTTCTCATCTCATTCCCGAGTTGTCGATATCTTGCCGCCTGAACGGACGGGAGAGCTCCGGTCACGCGGAATCTCCTTGAAGAACTGGATGAGCCGTCCCGATCAGCTCCCGGACCTTGACATCCGTCTCGACGAGGGGCAAAGAGAACCCCTCGCTGAAAACGCTCTTTACGCCGGGAAGCCGCATATTCCAGACCAGATCGTCGGCGAAGCGGACCCGACTCCGGGGAAAGATCAAGACGACGGTGCTGCTGCCGGGACGGAACAGGCTCTTCGGACAGCCTTTCCGGACGAAGAGCCCCGGACCAACCGGCACCGGATCATCATATCTTCGCTCACTGTAACACTGGACGATCTCTCCGATCATCAACGCCACGACTTCGACCATGGCCACCAAGCCCGCGCCGGTGCCGCCGGGGACATCGGTGTCGATGATCGTAACCACCCGTTTATTCTTATCATATGGCGTCACAAGACTGACGACCGCTTCGGGATGACAGGCATGGTAGCGTCCGGGAATGGTGTAGAAGTCCACGACCCGGCCCGCCACGGGGGTATGATTGTAATGATAACGGTCGGGGGTCAGGCGGAAGACGGCAAAATCTCCTCCCGCCAGGGTCTTCAGCCAGGTTTTCTTGTTCCATCCCAGAAGTTCCTCAAACACAAAGAACTTGTCTTTAAGAAAGAATCCGGAAGCACTGTCGAAAGAACCGATCAGCATCCGGGCGTCGCAGGGGGAAACCACGACGGCGGGGTCCCGGGGCAGGGGACGACAATCCCAATAGCGGATCTTCCTTTCGAAAACCTTCCGGGGGGAATCGAGACGGCAGGCGTCGTCGAGGCACTCCGCCGGATCGATCCCCGCGGTTTTCAAAAAAGCGCGCCGACCGTTCAGCTTCTCGTTGAGGAGGTCATGGAAGTTCACGAAAGCCAGCAGCCGCGACATCCTGGCACTCGTCGTCAGTCGGAACATCAGGGGGGCGTTTTCCCGTAGGCGGGAATAGATGAATCTGATCCCCTCGTGCCCGAAAAAGGTTTCTTCCCGAACTTCCCGGCTGCCCCGGTCAATATACTGATGCGACATGGGGTTTCTTCTCCTCGCCTACCGGCTTATTTTCTCTTTCCGCCAGACGGCGGTCCTGATAAACGGTGAGCAATATCAAATAGATAAGGCGCAGCAGTTCCGTCTCCCCCGCCTCTCCCCGGAGGAGAGTTCTCCGCAGGCGGTCCAGGTAGGAAACGGGATGTTCGATGGAAAGGACATACCGGAGGGCCGGCCTTAGCTCCACTGTCACGTCTTTCTCCTCGAGGGTCTGTAGATCTTCCGCCAGAAAATTCAGGCTCTCCTCGCAATGCCGAAGACGCAACTCCTCCCGGTAGTAGCGCTCCGCAGCGAGGTTGAAATCGGAGGCGGACTGCGCCAGGGGAGAGGCGGCGCCGCTCTTCCTCAGGATGCCGGCGGTGAGGCGGTCCACGGCGGAATGATCTTCCGGTTCCTCCAGCCGCCGGGAAAGGTCTTCCATAACCTCCCCCATGTCGAACATCTCCAAAAGGTCGGCGCCGTCTTCCCGGATCAGTTTCAGCAGCGCCCGGCGATATTCCAGGTTATAGACCCGCAGATAACCGGGGTAACGATGACTCGACCTTACCCGGTCCGTCCGGGCCATGATCATCCGCAGCAGTTCGTTGTCCGTATCTTTCCGGACAAAAAAGGTCGGCACCCCGATCGCCGTCCCGAAGATTACCTGCCGGCGTTCGCTCTCCGTGAAGGGGCGGTCGGGAATGTGCCGGTGGTCAAGCCGACCCGCCGCGATATACTTGAAGGCCAGGCAGTACAGAAGGTTCTGCAGTTCCACGGCCCAGCCCATGTCATCGCCGAAGGTCTCGAAGAGGCTATAATGCCGGGCCTCGAATCCCGAAAACCCCATCACATTATATTCCCTCATTTTTTCAAATAGATATAGCGACATCCGCGTACTGAAGATCCCCTGATCGGCAAGATCCTTCTTCAAGCGGTCGCTGTTGGACAGCCGCCCGTCGAGGGCCGGGCAGCGCTCCGTGCTCATGAGGGCTACGAGATAATCGATCAGTCGGAAATCGGGCAGAAAATCGCCCCGCAAACGACATAGGGCGCTGAGGGACCGGTCCAGCCAGGGGGGGCCGAAGGGGGTAAGGGGGCGCCCGAAGAGCTTCAGATCGGCCTTCTTCCGCCAGCGCCGCCAGAGCATACGCAGATGGGTGTAATCCAACTCATGGGGGAGAAACGACAGGGCCCTTTCGGGATGGAAATCCAGGAAATCGAGGCGATAAGGCGCGGCGGTATAGGTTCCCACGAAGAGGGGGAGGAAATGTTCCACGATCTTGACTGCCAAATCACCCAGATATTTCTCCTGACCCCTCGTAAAACCGCTCGTTCGATCTCCCATGGCCTCCCCCAGGCGGCGGCTCCCCAGGCTCACATGGGTTCCATTGTTCGCCAGGCTGATATTCGAGGTATGGGGAAGGATGACGAGGTTGCTGGTGATGATCCCCGCCTCCCTAAGTTTGCCCACGGCGTTCAATTGACTGCGGCTCAGAACCCGGTGACAGAGATGCATATAGTCATGCTTAGCCTCCCCGTACCTCCATCCGGACAGACAGGGATTCATGAACAATTCCCGGTAGAAGGCATCGGAAATGGCTTCATTTAGCTGTTTTTGCCGTAGGGGCGGATGGGGGGAACAATAGACCATGGCCTCCTGTCCGTATTGCCGTAATTTGAACCGTTCATTGGCGTACATGACGAGGAGTTGGGAAAGGAGGAAGCGTTTGGCCATCTCCCGGGCGACGGCCCCGCCCATGCCCCGCCGGCCGTTAAGGGAAACGACATGAAAGGAATAGGTCTCCGGCGAGGTGTTGTCGTTGAGAAAATGTCCCAGCAAATCGCGGCCCGTCGCGGCGATCGCTTCCGGCCGCGCCGGCGAATCCCGGCCGAGGCTTTCCGCCAGGGCAAGTTTGAGGAGGTAACTTATGGGCAGCCGCACCCATTCCTCGCCGTCTTTCCGGAAGAGGAAACGGTGGACATCGGCACGCAGCCCGGCGGCAGGCTCTTCTTTGTCCGCCAGGAGATCCTGTTGAAATATCCTTTCCGTCCAGGAACTCAAATGCTTCCGGGGAAAGCGCACCCAACTGTTCTCCCATACCCGATCTTCGTTTGCGTTCAGGTAGTTCTCGAGTTGCGTCACGATCCGCTTTTGTGTATCCCCGGAGCGGGCACGCCGCAGGATATCCGCAAAATAATTGGATTCCTCGATGGCCAGAGGGAGATCGACTTTTTCCTTGGCCCCTTTGACTACGGCCTGGAGTTCCGTCTCGCTGCCCGCCGTGCCATCCCCGCCGGCAAAGGGCAGGGTGGAAACATCAAGTTGGGAAAAGACACCTTGGATCCCTAAATTCTCCAGCATCCGGCGCAAAGGGGGCAGGTTCTCCTCCCCCTGGCTTACCGTGCGGAGACGACTGACAACGATTCCCTCCTGTCTGCTCATCGGCCGTCCTCCTTTTTGAGAGCAAGGATAACACCGTCATGTTACAGGGCGATTACACCGCAAAGAAGATTTTATTAAAACCCATGCCCCTGGGCTGGCACACCGAAACATGAAAACATTCGGTCTGTTGCGAACATTTTCATATAAAAGGATCCTGGTCCTTATCGCAGATGATGAACGACAAAGAAGCGGCCTTCGCCCTTTGGGTGCACGGGGCAAGGTGTGGCCGGACCAGATGTGCGGCGGCAGCTTCCTTCGGTGAGAACTGAGGTCAGCCCACAATGGGTCGGCGAGGAGGTTTTGTGGAATCGATCCGACGGCAGGGTCTCCCCCCTGTCTATAACACCGGTCCCTCCGGCGCCCGTACGAGGGAATACTCGAAGTGGCGGCGTTTCCATCCCGGGCCTCTGCCGAAGTAGTGCCACTTGGGAAAGTTGAAATCGGCGGTGACCGAACGGGGGAGCAGGAGGACGGCCTTGAGAAAGGCCTCGAGATCAGGCACGTTGTAGATATTCAATTCATATCCCCAACGCTCTAATTTAGCGATGATCTCCTGCTTTTCCTGTGCCTTCCAGTTGATGGAGAAACGGTTGATCCCCCAGCCCTGGAGAACATCTAAAATGGCCAGGGCCTTGGCGGGAGCGCCGAGGATAAGGGGAATCAAAAAATCGATGGGGCACTGAATGACGGCACCGGGAAACACTTCCTTAAGTTTCCGGAATCCCTCCTCCCGCAGAACTTCGACCATTCCGTTGAACCAGAGCCGCCGGTCGGGAAAACCTTGGGCATGCAGGATCTCCAGGACACGGTTCAGTAGCAGGCCGTTTTCCTTGATATCGATCTTAAGGGATTTGTCCTTTCCCCTGAGGCTTTCCAGGATTTCCTTGAAGCCCATAAGCCGCTCGCCAGAATCGAGGGGGGTCTCCGCAAAGGAGTCGTTCCGCAGCACAACCGCCTCCCCGCCGGAATCGAAGCGGACATCGCACTCGGCCCATTCGACATTGGAGGCGAGGAATTGCCGCAGGTTCGCCTCGTCGTTCACACCGTGCCAGACAAACTGTACATGGCGGGGTAAAGCGCGCTCTTGAACAAGCTCCGTTATATCATACTCCTTCCCCGCCACGGACCGTGCCGGGAGTTGCTCACGCTGGGAGCGGAAGAGGGTGTGGGCATGGAGGAGGAGGAGCTCGTCGACCCCCTCCATGCCGGCCACGGCCTGGAGGTTCTCAGGTTCATTGTCCACGAAGGCAATGACGTGAAAACCAGCAGCACGAAAGTGGCGAATGCCCTCCATCTTCTCCTCGATCACCCCCTCACCCCATCCGCGCCGGTTCATGAAGAGGTGTTCGTTGGAAAAGCTTACCTTGTACTCCCGCCCTATGTTGTTGAGGGAGATAAGGGTTTCCCTACGGATCGACTCTGGGCGTCCTGTGTTGAGACCCACATAGGTCCGGGGCTGGATCTGGAACCAGCGAATGACCTCCATCACCCCCATAAAGGGACGATGGGAACGGAGGATCCCCTCGGGAGACCAGCAACGTTCATTATACCAAGCAATGATTCCGTCCCGCTGGCCGCCGCCGATGTTCAGCCCTTCCAGGAGCAGTTCTACCTGGCTCTCGTTCACCATGATGTCTTCCACGGTCAGATCGCGGAACCACTGGGTGCCGTGGGCGCGGTCGTAGGAGCTAAGGGCGAAGTGGATCATGTAGCGGGAGTCGAGGATGGTGCCGTCGATGTCGAAGAGGATCATCAGATCCTCGTCGGGAAGGCAGCAACGTATCCGCTCGTAGTGCTCGGCAAGTCTCGACATCCAAGAGGTATTGCTCTGATCCATTTTACCTTATCCTTGATCCTCCAACCTCGGTTATGTTGAAACGGCTAAATCCGGTCGCGGTGCACAAAGAAGTCCAGTATCGCCCCCGTGACCCGACTACGTCCCGTATAGAGAAAGAAGACCAGCCAAAGGCCTTGCAGGAAGAAGATCATGCCGGGATCCCAGAGGATTGCGATTCCGGCACCGAGATCGGCAGACGGGGTCCCCAAGGCGGGCACCAGGGCGGCCATGGCCCCGGCAAAAACCACGGCCGTGACGTTCATCTTCTGATAGGCCGAAATCTTCCCCTGCCCGCGGTAATCAGCGCGGAGAAACTCGGAGAAAAAACGCCACCCCTGGGTAATCACCACCGTCACCATGTAAGCGGCGATAAACTTTGAGGTCAAGAAAAGGACCGTTCCTAAAAGACCAGCGGCGCTGTTGACTATGGCCGACAAGGCCTGGATGGGGATCACTTCCTGCCCGTCCAGCCCCCTTTCGTAAGCGATCTTCTTGGTCTTGCCCGTAAAGATGAAGGCCCAGCGTGCGATCCTTCTTTGCGTTGCGGGTCCGAAGTCCGTCAACGGCCGGCCGTAGCAACAACCGAAGCTCACACAGGCGAGCCTTCCCAACCCCTCGCCGAAGGCGTAGGCAATGGCGATGGCGGCCATCACCGGGAAGAGCGGCAGGGACCATCCCGATATGGTCTCCAGCCATAAAGCCAAAAACGGGGAAACGATGATACCCACAAAGGATGACCCACCGACGGTGAAGGTAAAACCCTTGCCCTCGATCAGCCGGGCAAGGATCCTCGCCGCCGGGGCGCAGATCCCGAGGACGGCAACGAGCAAGGCACCGGCGGCTCCTATGGACACACCCACGGAGGTGGTAAACATTAAGTACACGGCGGCAGCGAGAACATAGGCACTCGCGCTGAAAAAGCCATACCACGTCAGGTTCATGCCGATCCAGCGTCCGTTTTTCCCCTTGCGTAGGGGCACAGCGGCCATTATCTGCCAGTCCTCGGCGGGCAAAGTGCGGAAGGCCCACCGGAACAAGACGACGAGGGTCAGGGTTAAAACACTGATAAAGATCGTCTTGATCATATCATCATCCTTTTCCAGAGGAGGATAGCAAAGCCATGTTGCAGGACGATGACACAGGAAAGAAGTTTTCATTAAACCCCAGGCCCTGTGGCAAGGGTAAGAAAGAAATAACATTAAACTATAATATATTCATAAAACAGCCAAGCAACCGATCAATCGGTGATTTTTAACATCAAAATTGCCTTTTTGTGACGGTTGATTTATAAAATAGACCAATAACACTTTTAGCGGGAAGGTTGAAGGTGATGTCATGAACGGGTTCGGGAAACGATTAATTTTCCTTTCATTGGCGGCGATTCTTTTCTTTTGGACCGGCCGGGGTTACACGCAAGGCCAGCAGACGCTGGCGATTCTGAAATTCGACAGTCCCGGTGCGGTATCATTGGGGGCAGAGGTCACGAAAGAACTGGTGCAAATATTGGCCATGAAAGGACAATTCCGGATAGTGTCAAGGGAGTTGATGAGGTCAGTCGCCGGTGAATTAAGGCTTGAAGCATCGGGCCCGCTCACTACGGAGCGGCTGGTATAAGTAGGAAGGTTTGCGGGCGCGGACCTCGTAATGGTCGGCAAGGTCGAAAGGGGAGATCCCTTGTCCGCAAGCTATCGCCTTATCGATGTTCGGACCGGCGGGATAATAACGAAGGGATGGGCGAGCGGGTACGGCGGTCCGCATCAGCTTGCCCTGTCCATCAGCGATAACCTCAGGGAGTCTCTGCCCCGCCAGGGACAGGTCAAGGGCCCTGCGATTGCTGAATCACGGAGGGAAACTTTTGCCGGGGAGGACATGGCAAAAGATTGGAAATTGGAGGAAAAGCAGGCATTTGAAAGAAGACAGACGGCAGACCGGTATGAGCAGAAGCCGACAGTGGTGCAGGAAACCAAGGACAACCGCCCTCCGGTTATCACGATTACTTCTCCGGAGGTAAAAAGAGGGATCAGGATAGTTGCAAAGGAAGAAGGGCTGACCGTAACCGGTCGGGCCACCGACGAAAGCGGCGTGGCATCGGTAACCGTAAATGAAGAAAAGGCGGTTCTTGATGAAAACGGCAATTTTTCCGCCGATATTCTCCTGAAGGTGGGGGACAACAAGATCACGGTAACTGCTATCGATACCCGCAAGAACCGAACTACGGAAAGTTTCACTATCCGCCGGGAGGGGGGAAAGATCGCCAAATCCAAGGGGGATGCGCGGACGGCTGCCCGGAAAGGCGGCGATGCCGGTTTGTCCGCAGGACGTTCCTTTGCCCTGGTCATAGGCATTAACAATTACGAGGACGCCATCGGAAGGTTGAAAACCGCTGCCGGCGACGCAAAATCCATCTGTGATGTCCTGGCCGAACATTACAACTTCCAGTGCACCCTCTTACTCGACGGATCGGCCACCCGTGAGGGCATTCTGAAGGCCCTCGATGATTTGAAAAAGAAGCTCAACCCCGAGGACCGCCTCCTGATTTATTATGCCGGTCACGGCTATTATGAGAAAGACACCGATACTTCCTTTTGGCTACCGGTGGATGCGGAAAAGAACAACACCATCCGCTGGATCGATGCGAAATCCATCACCAACGAGTTGAACCGATCCCAGGCGCGGCAGATATTGATCGTTGCCGACAGCTGCTATGCCGGGACCATGACCCGCTCCTTTAGTCCCAGCTTGGAAGGACATGGGGCAAGAGAAATCTACCTCAGCAAAATGATGGAAAAGAAATCACGAGTGCTGATTGCCAGTGGCGGGAACGAACCTGTCTCGGACTCGGGCGTTCCCGGTCACTCCATCTTTGCCGCCGTTTTGCTCAAGGCCCTGAAGAACCCTTTTTCCCGTAGTTTTACTGCGGAAGAGTTGATGATCAGACATATCAAGGAGTCGGTGGGAGGCCAAAGCGAACAGACCCCCGAATATCGGATCATCAAAAACTCCGGCCACGAGGGCGGCGATTTTGTGTTCATCAAGGAAAAATAGGCGAACCATCAATTAATTGATATTAAATGAGGTTGGCCTGATGACAACAGGCAAGACGTCGCGGTTATTTCATTTCAAGACGCAAACTTGCTCAAGCTTTCGATCAGCTCCGGGTTCATGTGGAGTTTCTTGACGAAATACAGATATTTGGAAACGATGGCCCGGACGGCCAACTGCAGGGCGTAGGGGCGCACGGGTTTCTCCAAAAGATAGTTGATGTCCGAGGCCAGACAGATGTTGACGATGTCGTCGCTGGCATTGCCGGTGATGATGATGGTGTCTTCGAAGGCCATGGGAAATTTGTCTGCAATGGCATCGAGGAAGGAAAAGGCGTTTTTGCCCGACAGATAGACATCCACGATGAAGATCGCCACCCCCACATCCCGTTGCAGACAGTGCTTGACGGCCTTGTCGAAATCCGTGAAGGGGAACACCCCCCCCCAGGTATAGAAGTTTTTGACCATGTCGGTCAGCAACTCACAGACCATCTTGTCATCGTCAAGGATGATGACATCCAGCGTATCGGCCATGATCGTTCCTCCTTATCTCCGCCCCCATGCCCATTAGTGTTCCCATGGTTTGTTTTATAGGGGAAACCAAGGGGCTTGTCAAGAATCGGCCATAGGAAGACCAGGATAAATTTGTTCTATCTGGAAGAGGGAAAAAAGATGGCTCCTGTTTTACTCACGTAACAACAATAGCTTACTCGGAGAACAAATTTTATCCTGACGGTTTGCTGGACAAAGGCAGAAAAACTTGTCAGTTCCGGAGGAAAAAATCCCGGACATGGGTGAGGAACTCCCCCAGGAGCTTCTTGCTGACGACGAAGATATGGCCGATGTTCTTCTCCACCGTCTGATTGCCGTTCCCGACCCGTCCCCAGTTTTCGCTCGCCACGCACGACCCCGCCGGGGCGATGGGATCCCGGGTCCCCCGGTAGTCGAAGAGGGCCACGCCGGCCTCCGCCAGCATCCCCATCTTCACCGGTTTGCCGTCCAACGCGGCGATCCGGGAGGGCAGGCAATATGTTCCTTCCATGACCTCGTTGCCCAGGAAAAATCTTCCCAGCCATTCCCGATGGGCCCGCAGGGGGAACCGGGTGCCGTGGGTCAGCCAGAAGAGAAACGGCGCGGCGTCCTCCAGGGCCTCGGCTTGGACGGCGCGCTCGTAAAAGCCCGCCAGGATGTTGTGCTGGACACCGGGCTGAATCTCGCTCAGGCCGTAATCGATCACCTGGGGCGGGATATTGACGTACTTGAAGAGTTCTTCCATGAGATAGGTGTTGTAATTTCTCCTGATATATTTCCTCATCTGCCCCTGACCGCTCGCCCCGTCGTCGAATTTGATAGGGGCCGCCATGAGGCACACCCGCTCGATGTCCGGGGACAGGCCCGCGGCGTATCTTTCCTCGGCCCGGCGGGCGAGATAGGGCAGGATCAGGGCGCCGCCCATGCAATAGCCCACGATGCCGATTTTTTGTCGGGGATGTCGGCGGCTGATGATCTCGAGATAGGCATCGGGGATGGTCTTGCTGTAGTAATCGAGACCGACGTCCTGCTCGGCGCTCGTAGGCTGGCCGTAATCCACCATATAGACGGTGAAGCCTTCCCGGAGGAGCCCTTCGACAACGGATTTTCCGGGGGCGAGATCGAATATCTCCGGCCTGTTGATCAGGGGGCTGGAGAGATAGAGCACCCAGCCGTTCGGGGCGACGCCGTCGGGAAGCAGGTAATGGCGCAGGGTGGCGGTACGCATGGCGGAACCGGCAACGATTTCGAAGGGGGAACAGCCGATTTTCCCCCGGGTGGCCCGGCGGGCATATTCCTTCGGATCGAAGGCGTTGGCCCGGTAGAGGTTCTCGAAGCGCCGATAATTGTCCGCCAGGTATTCCTCCCAGCTTTTCGCCGGCACACCGGCTTTGTCGTAAGACATATACGGCAGCCGCCTGCCTTCAAGGGGGGTGGCGGTAATCACCATGAGGAGGCACTCCAGGAGGGTCTTCATGGCCCGTAACCTCGTGAGACCCCGGGCGGTATAGGCCTTTTCCAACCGGGAAAACTCCCCGGCAAAGAATTTCAGCCGTTCCTGACCCTGGGGTGTCGTGACCAACTGTTCGGCCTTTTGCCGATCGAAGCGCTCGTCGGTCATCACATGCTCGGTGAGGCTATAGAGCAATTTACCGTAGGCCTTGTAAATCCAACTGTTGGTATCCCTGAAGATGTCCGGCTCTTTCCGGAGGCGTACGCTCAATTGCACGTTTTTTCTGATGGGATCGGTCACGAAGGTCCGCCACGCCAGGCGCTGCCAATGGGCGACCGCCGCCACCGGCGCGAAAAACATGTAGTTGCGGCAAAGACTATCGAGATAGGTCTCATACTTGAAGACATTCTCCAGATACCACGTCGCCGCTTCGTCCTTCCAGGGCACCGATTCCGCAAGTCCTTCTGCGTTGTCCGCCGGGGTACGCCCCATGAAGTTCAATAAATCCGTGGTCTTTATTCTCTGTTCCTGCAACATGGTCCCTCACCCCGAGATATTTGTCGATAGTTAAATTAGCAATTGTCATGCCATAAGAAAATCGATTCCCGGAAGATCATACCGCCCTGCCTGGGGCAGGGCCGCCGTTCCCCTCCCGTTCCCACATGCCCCCCGTTACGAAACCAAATTCGGACAAGCCGCACGCCACAAAGCCGGTCAATTATTTTTTTCCCGGAGACAGATTATGATTATCCTTGACATCTCAACAACTTGAAATTATCGTAACGGTAAGTGGTCGATAAGCCGCCGCGGGAAAAAGTTCCTTTCCTGAAACGTTTCGTAGTCGTTCCCGCATGCTCGTTGCCTGTCCGCTCCGACAGGAACAAAATCAGAAAGGGAACACCTCTTTATGGAGAAACCCACGCTGCTTAAAAGTCCCCTGCTTCTCCTCCTGCTCCTCGTCTTTTTTCTCACCTTTGCGCTGCTTTATTACGCCTGGTCCGCCGGGGATGTCAGGGCGCTGTCCCTTGCCGCCGGCGCCGGCCTCGCCCTCGCCGGCCTTGGTTTTATCGTCTGGAGACAACAACGGGAGTTGAAAAAGGTCCGAGTCGCCCAGGAGATCGTGGCGGCGTCGGTGCAGCGGTATCGGGCGATGTTCGAAAACATCGGTGCCGCCACGGCGATCATCGAGGCGGACGGCACCATTGCGATGGCCAACGAGGGATTCGCCCGCCTCGCCGGCTATCCCCGGCAGGAGATCGAAGGTCGCAAAAGGTGGACGGAATTCGTCGTGGCGGAGGATCTGGAGGTGATGCAGGCCCGCCACCGGGAACGCCGTACCGATCCCGCCCGAGTCCCGACTAAATACGAATTCCGTTTCCTTAACAAAGAGGGGGAGCTGAAGCATATCCTCCTCTACATCGACATGATTCCGGGGACATCGCAAAGCGTGGCCTCCCTGGTGGATGTCACGGAGTTGAAGGAGGTCCGGAGTCTGGCCCGGGAGCGGGAGGAGATGTTCCGGGCCCTGGCGGAGAATTCCGAAGACGTCATCATGCGCTTCGACAGACAGCATCGCCACCTCTACGTAAACCCCGCCGTAGAGAAGAGCACGGGCCTCCCCCCGACGGCCTTCCTCGGCAAGACCCATCAGGAGTTGGGATTCCCCGCTGAGCTGGTCCGGTTATGGGAGGAGGCGTTGGACAAGGTCTTTCAAGAAGGGGTTTCCCATCGTCTGGAATTTCAACTGCCCAGCGGCGTCTGGATCGACTGGCTCCTCATCCCGGAAAGGGACGGCCACGGCGATGTTCATGCCGTCATGACCTCGGCCCGCGACATCTCGCAGCGACGCCGGGCCGAGGACGAACTCCGGCGCAGCGAAGGGCGCTTCCGCGATCTATTCGAACACAGCCGCGATCTGATCTATACCCATGATCTGGAAGGAAGAGTTCTCTCCATCAATCCCGCCGGCGCCACCATCATCGGATATAAACGGGAGGAGATAATCGGCAGGAAAGTCAGCGAGTTCATCAGTCCTTCCTACCGCCGGGATTTCGAAGACCTCTATATGGCGGCCATCAGACAGCACGGTTGCGCCTCCGGGTTGATGTCCATCGAAACCCCCCGGGGGGAACGCCGCATCCTGGAATACAACAACACCCTGAGAAATGAAGAGGGGGAAGCGCCCATCGTCCGGGGCATCGTCCGGGACATCACGGAGCGCTGGAAAACGCAGAAGGCCCTGGAAAAGAGTGAAAGCAAGTATCGGAGCATCTTCGAGCGGGCAAGCGAAGGCATCTTCCAGTACGATCGGGAAGGGCGGTTCATCAGCGTCAATCGGGCCATGGCGCAGATTTGCGGTTACGCCTCGCCGGAAGAAATGATAAACGCCATCACGGATATCGGCCGGCAGTTCTTCGTGAAGGCCGAACTGCTGGAACGTTTTCGCGCGATTATTAACGATGCCGAACGGGTTGACAACTTCGAGCACAAGGTGTACCGGCGGGACGGCAGCGAAGTCTGGGTATCCATGAGCGTCTGGGCGGTACGGGGCACTCAAGGGGAGACAAGTCATTTCGAAGGCACCATGACGGACATCAGCGGCCGGATCAATGCCGAGAAAGAACGTCGCCGCCTGGAACACGATCTTGCCCAGGCCCAGAAGCTCGAGGCCATCGGCACCCTGGCGGGGGGAATCGCTCATGATTTCAACAATCTGCTCATGGGCATCCAGGGTTATACCTCGTTGGCCCTCATGGGTACCGACCCTTCCCATCCCCATTACGAATATCTGAAAGGGATCGAAAAACAGGTGGCCAGCGGGGCCGACCTGACGAAGCAGATCCTCGGCTACGCCCGCGGCGGTCGCTATGAAAAGAAGCCCGCGGACATGAATGAATTGATCGAAAAAACCACCCTCATTCTCAGCAGGTCAAGAAAGGATGTGTTCGTACAGCGCAAGCTCGCGGCGGATCTCTGGACGGTGGAGGTCGATACGAGCCAGATGGAAAGGGTGCTGATGAACCTCTTCGTGAACGCCTGCCAAGCCATGCCCGGCGGGGGAGAGATGCGGGTCGCCTCCGAAAATATCCTTCTCGGTAACGACCAGGCCCAAGGTATCGCTCTGTCGGCAGGACGATACATTCACGTTTCCGTAACCGACACGGGCGTGGGGATGAGTCCCCAGACCATGTCCCGGATCTTCGATCCCTTTTTCACCACCAAGGCCATGGGGAGGGGAACCGGCCTGGGATTGGCCACCGTCTATGGGATCATCAAAGGTCATGAAGGGGCGATCCTCGTGGAAAGTGAACTCGGGCTGGGTACGACCTTCCGTATCTATCTCCCTGCCTCCGACAAGACCGTCGCCAAGACCGTCACCGCCGCGGCGCCCTCCCCGATCAAGACCGGCACGGAAGTCGTCCTCGTCGTGGATGACGAGGATACGGTATTGTCCGTGAGCCGGGATCTCCTGGAAATCCTGGGTTATCGCGTCCGGACGGCGCGGAACGGCCAGGAGGCGGTGGATATACTGGCCGCCGATCCCACCGGGATCGATCTGGTCATTCTCGACATGATTATGCCCGGCTTGTCGGGAGAGGAAACATTTATGCGTCTCCGCCGGATCGCCCCCGGCATAAAAATCTTGCTCTCCAGCGGCTACAGCATCGACGGCCAGGCACAAGAAATCATGGACCGGGGTTGCAACGGCTTTCTCCAGAAACCGTTCCAGATGGAAAGGCTGGCGGAAAAGGTGCGCGAGGTACTGCAATAAAGATATGAACCGCCTTCCCCATGAGAATATTTGCATCCCCTCACGGTCCTTCCCGGCAAGATATAAGTTGCATTTTGGAGCGCAATCCGATAGATGGAGTCGGTAAATTTGAACGCGGCGGCGTCATGGGGGCTGTTGTACAACAGTAAAATGCGCACCCGATACCGGATGGCGTCGACTTCGTGAGAAAACATAATCGCCGGAAAGTATCACGGGTCATTGATAGTTTCAGTTTTCATAACGCCTGATCGCGGCGCTGATCGGATTTATAAAGTTTGGAGGACGTGAAGATGCGACTGATACCGAGAGAGGAGAAATTTTACGACCTCTTCGAAGAGTTGGCCGACAAGATCGACGAAGGGGCCAAGCTCTTCCTCGATATGCTTCATGATTATGAATCCTTCGCCACGCATCTCGTCAAACTCAAAGAGCTGGAACACGAGGCGGACGTCATCACCCACCGGACTTACGAAAAGATGCATAAAACTTTTCTCACCCCTCTGGACCGGGAGGATATTTACGCCCTCGTCAACAAGATGGACAGCATCCTCGACATGACGGAGGCCTCGGCGATCCGCATGTCCCTGTACAAGATCAAATCGCCGGCGCCGGAACTTCTGGAACAGGCAAAACTGCTCAATGTGGCCACGGAAAAGGTGAAAAAGATCGTCCAGGGTCTCCGGGACATGAAAAACGCCCCCATGATCCTGGAAGCATGCGTGGAGATCAACACCATTGAAAACGCCGGCGACCAGATCCTGAGAACGACCATGGCCAAGCTCTTCGAAACCGAAACGGATCCCTTCGAGTTGATCAAATGGAAAGAGATCTTCGAACGCTTTGAAGAAACCCTGGATGTCTGCGAGGATGTCTCCAACATCGTGGAAGGTATCGTCCTGAAAAATGGCTGATCTATCCTTGCCCATGCCGCCAGGATCAGGTTCTTCATAACATGATCAAATGATTGACTCACTTGGATTCATCATCTTTCTGATTGCCGTCGCCCTGTTTTTCGATTTCATCAACGGCTTTCACGACGCCGCCAATTCCATCTCCACCATCGTCTCCACCCGGGTGCTTTCACCCCGCCATGCGGTGATGTGGGCGGCTTTCTTCAATTTTGCCGCCATCTTCATCGTCGGCACCTCCGTCGCCAAAACCATCGGCGTCGGGATCATCCATCCGGAAATAATCAATAATTACATTATTTTCTCCGCCTTAAGCGGGGCGATTATCTGGAATCTGATCACCTGGTATTTCGGGCTTCCCAGCAGCTCCTCCCACGCCCTCATCGGCGGCCTCGTTGGCGCCGGGATAATGAAGGCCGGCATCGGCACCCTCGTCTGGTGGGGGCTCATCAAGACAACCCTCTTTATTTTTCTATCCCCGACTATCGGCA
>Ga0302248_1001549_pt1 | contig 16520 bp, 18 predicted proteins | sample AAG_UR_Leu_MG_FD_193528 | JGI IMG/M metagenome (GOLD analysis project Ga0302248, IMG submission 193528) | Enriched activated sludge microbial communities from anaerobic digester in WTTP, New Holstein, Wisconsin, United States - AAG_UR_Leu | ecosystem: Engineered > Bioreactor > Anaerobic >... | reverse complement strand
AGGAAAACTAAAATGCTAAAAATTGCAGTAGCAAGCGAAAATGGAATGGTGACTGAGCACTTTGGACATTGCGAAGGTTTCATGATTTTTGATACTGAAAATAATCAAATCGTCAAGAGCGAAACCGTTGCTAATCCCGGGCATAGGCCTGGATTCTTACCTAACTTTCTTGCCGATCGTGGTGTAAATGTCATCATCAGCGGTGGTATGGGCGGAGGCGCGGTTGAGATTTTTAATGAAAGGAACGTTGAAGTTGTTGTAGGAGCAAAAGGTGATGCTAAAGCAGCAGTAGAAGCGTACTTGCAGGGCTCCCTTAAATCTACTGGTTCCGTTTGTCATGAACATCAGCATCATGACGAATGTGGGGAGTAACCCCGCCAGTTAAACTATAAGCAAGACACCCTACGTTAACTTCGTAGAGTGCCTTGTTCTTTTTTAACTTTATTCATTTACATCCACCGTCACACCAGACTTGAACTCCACGGTGAATTTGTCCTCGAAGACCGTAACCTTCTCAATCAACCGCCGGACAAGCTGCTCATCGTATTTGGTAAGCGCGGTGGATTGTTTTTTTAGGAATGTGCTCATATCAGCCATACGCTTTTTAAGTTCATCGCGGTTGGCGTTTTCAACCTGCAACTTTTGCTTCTGGTCACGCAGATGGTGAATCTCATCGCCGACCTTCTCATAATCCGCATTGGAAGTGGCAAGCTTCAATAGTTCAGTTTGCAGTTCTTCCAGCCGCTTATCGATGTCGGCTAAAGTCTGGTTGTTTTCACGATTTATGACGGTGGCGATGTTTTCTCGTAGAGTTGAGATAAAAGTGTCCTTGTCGCAGAGCGTTTGATTGATGGCGGTGACCAGCACTTGCTCAATGGTGCTTTCCAGCACCGTGCGGGCGTCGCAGAATAGGCCGGTGTTTTCTAATCGACTGACACAGCGCCAGACGATGGATTTCTTGCCACGGTTGTTCCAATGAACCCTGCGAAAAACCTCACCGCAGTTGCCGCAGATGACTATCTGAGCAAAGCAGTGATTGCTGCTATAGGTTCTGGTCTTTCCGTTCGGGCTGGTGTGGACAATCCGGCGGCGGATAAGCTCCTCCTGCACCTGCATGAATACTTCACGCGGGATGATGGCCTCATGGCTGTTTTCAACATAGTACTGCGGAACGATACCGTTGTTCTTGACCCGCTTTTTTGTAAGAAAATCAACCGTGTAGGTTTTCTGTAAAAGCGCATCGCCGATGTACTTTTCATTTCGCAGAATATTATTAATGTTACTGGTGTGCCACCTCTCATTGCCAGCACCGTTTAAGATACCGTCGGCCTCTAACCCGCGGGCGATTTTCAGCATACTGGCACCTTCAAGGTATTCCCGGTAGATGCGCTTTACGATTTCGGCTTCTTCCGGCACTATCACCAGACGCTTATTCTCATCCTTGGTATAACCGAGGAACCGTGCACAGTTGACTTGGATTTCACCCTGCTGGTAGCGGTACTGCAGTCCCAGCTTCACGTTCTGACTTAAGGACTGGCTTTCCTGTTGCGCAAGGGATGCCATAATTGTGAGCAGAACTTCGCCCTTTGAATCCATGGTGTTGATGTTTTCTTTCTCAAAATAGACCGGAATGTTCTTGTCCTTTAGTTGGCGGATATACTTCAAACAGTCCAGCGTATTTCGGGCAAAGCGGCTGATGGACTTTGTAATGATCATATCGATATTACCGGCCATACACTCGTCAATCATGCGGTTGAATTCTTCACGCTTCTTGGTGTTGGTGCCAGAGATGCCGTCATCCGCGTAAATTCCCGCCAGTACCCAGTTGGGGTGTCCCTGTATGTAGGCGGTGTAATGCTCAATCTGTGTTTCATAGCTAGTAGCCTGCTCCTCGCTGTCTGTGGAAACGCGGCAGTAAGCTGCCACACGGAGCTTCGGTTTTTCTTCGTCTTTGCTCTTGAGCGCGTGCTTCCTTGCCGGAATCACGGTGACGCTTTTACTTGCTACCATTCTTGTTCATCTCCGTTTCAATTAAACTATAGGCGTATTCCGCCTGCGCGAATGGGTCGTCGAATTCCTCTGTTCCTCCTTTCACACGAAAGGCAGCAGGATAGACGGCCTCTTTTTCTTGTTTCGGGTTTTGGGTTCGGCCGAGCCTTTCCGCCCGCATAATTCGTTCTGCCTCGGCAGTGTTGAAAGTGTCTTTGTCAATAATAGCCGGATAAAACTCATCACCGAGGTATCGGGTGTTTCGCAGAATTCTGCCGACACCGGAATGAAAAGCTTTAATGCCCGCCTTTTTTGCGGCTGTTGCCAATGAATCGCCGCTCAGGTAGGATTGAAATAATTCTTTTATCTGCTCTGCAGCCTCTTTATCAATTACGGCTTTTCCGTTTTCAATACGGTAGCCGAATGATATATAGCTCATTTATCTCTCAACCTTTCCTTAAGTGTAATTCCACATTTTAATTCGAATCCGATTTCTTCACGAGAATAAACAAGAACTTTCTTCACATAACGTTTAAACAGTTCACCGTCAAAACCCGTTAGCATTGATGCTTTGGTAGCATATTGCAGCAGAGCACTGACCTCGCTCAGGTTCTGGAAGTCGTTATTCAAAAATCGTGTTATGGATTCCTTTTGACGGCGTAGCCGTTCTGCCTCCTGCAAAAGCTCATTGTTGCTCTTATTGTAAATGGCAGGCTCAAGATAACCTTTGGTCATCAGCTCAACCAGCACATTTCTCTGCTTTTCGTTTTCTTCAAGCTTCTTGTCAAGCGAGCGAATGTTTTCAAGAGTTTCGTCGGAATTCATTCCGCGCAGACTGATGAGCAAAGGCTTCAGGACAATCTCATGTCCGAATATGAGCTTGTTCATCATGGTGACAAACGCATATTCTAAATCGGACTCCGGCACAAATTTCATAGAGCATTTCTTGATGTCCGCTATATGAGTGGAGCAGCACCACGCAATTCTATGTTTGCCGCTCGCATGGGTTCTTCTTTTAAAGGTTCCGCCGCACTGACCGCAGATGATTTTGCCTGAAAATGGATAACGGTTTTGATATTTCTTACTTTGCTTCTCCAGCCGTTTTTCTTTACCGCGCTGCTCGATAATATCCTGTGCGGCTTCAAACTCCTCATGGCTTATAATCGGCTCATGATGATCCCGAATTAGGTATTGATCTTTTTCTCCATGGTTGTTATGGCGGTTGAAGAGCTCGTCAGTATAAGTCTTTTGGAAAACAACATCGCCTGTATATTTTTCATTGCTTACAATCCCTCGTATCGTTGTTGACGTCCAGCGACTGCCTTTTTTGGTCGGTACATTTCTGTCGTTCAGTTCTTTTGCGATCTTGTATGTTCCTTTGCCAGAAAGGACTTCGTCAAAAATGTGTCGGACAATTTTAGCTTGAGATTTATTGACAACCATTTCTCCGTCCACATTGTCATAGCCGTAAGGCGGATAGGAAATTTTATAGGTGCCATTCTGAAACCTGCGCTTTATCGCCCATTTGTTATTTTCAGCAATGGAGAACGACTCATTTTCAGCCAGTCCAGACAGGATTGACAGCATGAGTTCGCTTTCCATTGACCCCGTGTTGATATTTTCCTTCTCAAAATAGATGAAAACATTAAGATTAAGCAGCTTTCTGACCAGTTCAAGACAGTCTGTCGTGTTCCGGGCAAACCTGCTGATAGATTTCGTTACAATGAGGTCTATTTTTCTATTTTCACAGTCAGCAACCATACGAAGTAGTTCAGGCCGTTTTTCCTTTTTGGTGCCGGTGATGCCCTCGTCATAATAAAGTCCGGCGAACTCCCATTCAGGATTTGCATTGATGTAAGATTCATAGTGCTTTATTTGAGTGTCCAGACTTTCGAGCTGTTCATCGCTGTCTGTAGATACACGGCAGTAAGCCGCAACTCGCAGCCTGGGACACTCTGTAAAAGCTGCTGTATTTTCAGCGATTTTCGTTACCTTTTTCAAAATCTCACCTCCTTGTCAGCATGACATGTTACCTCTGAAACCGAGTTATATCAACGATTTCAGGGCATAATCTCAGCCAATAGTGGCGAGAAAGTTTTACGGTTCAATTCGGTTATCTTGTTGAATTCCGACAAGGAAATTAAACCTTTCTCAAGCATAGAAGTGAGTATTTGCTGTGCTCTCACATAATCAACTTCGCGTTGCATTTGTTCCTGTGAAGTAGAAGAGTTCATACCACCTTCAGATCTCAGCCCTTCGCCAAGAGGGCAACGTACCAGCTCATGCTTTTGCTCATTCATTATTAAGAACCACCTCTCCTCGCAATACGGAGAAAAGTGTGGCGCTTTATACACCTATTAAAATAAAAAAAGCCCGCAGAGTTTTTACGCTCCGCGGGCTTGACAATGGTTATCACGAATATTTGAGGAAAGCATCCTTAAATCCTGCTGCCTTAACTCTTTTGAGCATGTCATCGGCGTTTTCTTTGACGGAGTATGCACCGACTTGCACATGATAAAGCTTTTTTGGCTCGGTCGAAGTAGGCGTTTCTACTGCCGTGAGGAGCCTTTTAACCTCTGCTCGGAAGGTATCCATTGACTTTCCGTGTTTAGAGAACCAGTGTCCGGGGTCGGCATGGTTGCTGGCGATACCACGCTTATGCCCCTCATAATGCCCGATGATAACACCGTCCGTCATCGGGTCAAGTTTGTATTCCTTGCAGAGATAGGCACATAGCTCGGTAGCTTCCTTGTATACAGCACTTAAGTAAGTAAGATCAGTCAGCCTATCCTCGCAAATTTCAAAGCCGATGTGGGTATCATTGACCGAGCCTTTTGAACCGGAACCGCCATGCCAACCTCGATGGTTCCACGGCAGAGTCTGGTAGGTGGCAATCGTGCCGTCGGCGAGTTTCCCGATAAAGGCGTGGACGCAGACCTCCCGCCCGTCCGGCCTGTCCTGGTTCCAGTGGTTGTTGTTCGGATTTTTGCCGAGCAAGCCGTCGTCCGGGCCGACATAGCGCTTGAGCCATGGGTTGTTTGCCCCGGTGGAATGCACCATGATGCCCTTCGGCACAATGGTTCTGCCTGCCTTGTAGCAGGCGTTGTTTGTCAGAATGAGTTTGTGCAGGTTCATTTTTCTTCCTCCTTTTCGCCGCGGTCATGAAGCTGCTCCAAGACCGCCTTGAGTTTTTCGGGAACCGGCAGCCCTATATGCGCGGCATTTTCCAATATTGAAATCCCCTCGTTGCTCAAGTAAAAGAAGATGACCGCTGTCCGTACCGCGCCGCCGTTGCCGAGCACCTGACTGTCGATGATGTGTCCCACACCCACCAGCACAAAGATGAGCACCTTCTTGAAGATGCCCTTTGCTCCGATTTGGCTGGACAGCTTCCTGTCCGCAATCGCGCACATCACGCCGGTCAGATAGTCGACGACCACAAAGGCGATGAGGGCATAGAGAAACCCGTCTGGCCCGCCGAGAAACCATCCGATGAAACCGCCGACGGCAGTAAAAACCGCCTGCACCCAGTTCCATACTGTTTTCATTGTAAGAGCCTCCATTTCAAATGAATTTTTGCATATATAAAAAGCGCCCTGCATTTAAGCAAAGCGCTTTAACTAAGTCTTTAGCCTATATTTGTAAAGTTATTATCCCATCTTCCTTAACCTGAAATTAGGTCTGTAGACATTGATCCTTTTCCCTTTCTTCCAGAATGAAAAATCGTCATCGTCCAGCTTCCACAAGGCAATACCGCGAATTCTTTCTCCATGAACCAACTCCAGTAATTCACCTATTGTATCTCCTGCTGCAAACCAAGTTTTCCCGTCATTTGCTACAGCTGTCCACTGTCCGCTCTGGTAATCTTTAATCGGCAAGAGTTTTGTTCTTCCTGCAATCCATGTTGCAAGTTCCACAAGATTTTGCTCCGCTGTCATTTCTTCGCTCCACAGGCAGCCGAACAGTCCGATACCGGCTAATATTTTATGCCTCGGGACAAATTTCAAAAGTGTCATGTAGCGGCGTTTAAAATCTTCAAACCTTGTAATTGCCCCGGGTTCAGTCCATGGCCCATGGTCAAGATACGTCATAGGAGATATTCTGTCCGCCCACTTTGCTATTTCGTAGTAATCAAACCAGGCATCCCACTGAATGTTGTTTGCATATGGATAAGGAGCTGCTACCACCAATTCATAATATCTGTTTAGTTCCGTATGCAGTTTTTGCGCTAGTGTCATAAACCATGCACTTGCTGCATTTCTATCTGTTTCCTTTACTTCCTCAAAATCAATACACACCCCATCCCAACTTTCACTAGTAATAGTATCAATTATAGCTTGTATGCTAGCCTGAGGATTCGCAAAAATCTGTGACGCTATATCCGAATCAAAGCCACTCTCCCCATAGTTGCCAAAGACAACATAGGCAGGCTTGCCTATGCTCTGCCACCATGTTTTGTCCGGGTTTATGTCACCTTCCAGACTTAAATCTTCAGTAAAGTTATACCCGTCAAAAATAGCGGTATCAATAAGCTCTTTGTTTTCACGCAGAGAATAGCAACCCCACTCACGATTGATTACATAGGCATATATATCAAGTGGCGGTTTAGGTTTTTGGGGACAAAACATTTCAAAAGTGTGGAATTTAACCAGGTTTGCAAAAGGCGCCATGAGATCATCGTTTAGCATCATCAGTCTTGGAATTTCGTCAATTACATCAACAACTGCAGGGTTATGATTCTGACGCGTGTCAAAAAGACCTGCCTGTATAGTGAACATGGCTTCCATACCATTTTCCTTTTGATTTTCCCTCAAGGTTTCGTTATGAGCACCGAAGGGAAAAGCAAGCGTCCATACCGGCGGAATATATGCTCCCTCAGGATAAGTACTTTCTTCACTTATAAACCACAAATCCGGATTGACTGCCGCATCCTTTATATTATCAGCTGCTCTGCTGTTCCAAAAGCCTGTTACCTCTGAGTTTTTCGGATCGTACCTTCCTGAAATACAAAAAACCCCTTCTACCTCTCCGTCTTCATTCCTGGTGCTGTTTCTTGTTACAAACTTAAGACAGTATTCATGTCCTGCTTGTATATGATAGCTTTTCCCGTCATCAAACTCTATTTCCAATGTGTGTATTTCACGCCACTTTTTATTAGGTGTATATCCCTTACGGAGGAGCGTGAAATTACCAGGGTCTCCACTGTTCCAATCCCCGATATATACGTCGCACAGGGATACGTACCCAGTACCAAAAGGTGTAGCAGGATTAAAAACCAACTTTTTTGTAGTAAAGCTCCTGTCAAACACTATCTTTAGGCAGGTTTCCACCTTTTCAAAGCTGCCAGCCGGACTTTCCCCGATTTTCTCTCCGGTTACTGGGTCAAGAATATCCTCTGTTTCAGTCCAGGAGGCACCAAACAAGGGTATTGCTATTGTATTTGAAGCTGTATCAATATTTTCTATTGGATCCTGCCTTTCAAATGTAACACAATCCCCTACGTATTCTTCAATCGTTCTTATAAGCCTCGCCGTATCCGCATCGATTCTGGCGTTGTATAAATCCTCGCTTTCTTTTTCTCCCGTACCGTCTGAAAGGATGAGCATGGGCAGGCCATGATGGACTGCCCATCCCCCTACCCTGTCATAGTCGCTCTCGTAACTATTGGTAGCACAGTTTTCCACATTAAACAGGCTGGGGTCCATAAAGAGGCGCAGCTCCTGCTGTTTGTCAGAAATGTTCTTAGTAAGAAAGCGTAGATTATACCAATTCCCCGCCTGAACAGTATAAGGCTGATCAAAACGGATGATATCGTACCTTCCTACCGGCCAGGAAATGCCGAGGCCCGCATCGTAAAGGTCCAGCGGCTCCTGCTTTGGCTGCCAGTTTTCCGCTACTACTGTTTCGCCTGCTATCCCGGCGGCACCTGTCTTTTCCCCGATGCTCACCCGCACTGCAAGGTCATAACAAGTCTCAGTGGGAAGATGCGTGGCAAATTTCAAGAGGACTCGGTTAACAGTCATTGTCTTGTCTGCATAAAATCCAACATAACTTTCTATGGGGAAAAGCTCACCGCTTGGACTTTTTCCGGTACCGGCAATGGACAATGCCCAGTATTGTGAAAGAGGATAGTTTTCCCCTTGATTCATACACGCATATATGCCGCTGTCCTGCCAAATGCGGCAGGCAAAGGCGCTTTCGCTATTACCTTCTGCATCATCCAGGTCAAAATAGTGAAGCCCGTATGAATGGCTGCCCAGAGTGCAGAGCCCGCTATTAACCATCTCTTTAAGCTCGGCAAAGGTCATAAAATCAGGTTTCCCGACCGAACCTCCGATAACAAACACCGTAAAGGGCATGTTATATTGTTTTAATATCTGATAAGCATGACGATACACCCCGGCCCTCGCATCATCAAATACAATAAGCACAGGCTTTGCCGGCAGGTCTTTTTCATCCAATAAGCCTTTCCAATAGTCCACATAATCCTTCATATGGATTGCCTTATAACCGTTCTCATAAAGCCATTTTATATGCCCCGCAAACTGCTCCGGGGTGTTGTAGTACCACTGTTCAGTCCCTATTTCGTGATAGGCAAGAACCGGGATATACCAAGCTTTGTCCTGCATAGCATCACACTCCCGCAGGGTCGGTGCAGAAGGCAAGAATATTAATCTTGTATCCAGGAAGTGAAGCCGGACCCCCGATAACCTTCACCCTTGCACCCGTATATATTAGGTTATTGTACCCGTCCAATCCTGTTATTGCTTCAGTTTGAAGCATGAATGCCGATGCAGGCTCATTCGCTTCGGCATTTACTTTTTGAAGAGCTGCGAAGATCACCGGCTGCTGATGGTAGCTGTTTGAAAAAGTAAACTCAACCGTTTCTGAATAGTCTCTCATTCCGTATTCAGCCAGCGTGTCCGCATCAATGAGTCTGGCTCTGTCCCATACATCTTTGCTTTCCTCTACCATCTGCATAAGCTTTGCAAGCCTGTGCTCTACCTGTCTATAGTTTAATGGCACACTGTCTATAACAAGTTCCTTTTCCTCGGGAGTTAGCGGATATTCAGTCACCTTTACCACAGAACTTTTCACTTCAATGCCCAGGTCATCATCCGTTACATAGACGATATCGCCCAACACCAGCGAATAATCCTCATAACCATTCAACGCGGATAAATCAACGGCTTTTACTGTATAGGAACATTTAGGCTGCTTGATGAGTTCGAGCTTAACCAATGCCGCTTCATAAAGCTGGTTTTCGCCAGCAATATCCGTCTTCCACGCATAGTCGTGTATGCCGTATATATCGGCGGTATCCGCTTCGATATAATCAAGGCCTGTCCCGTTAACTCCTGCGGTGGTCAAATTGTCCCTGCCCAGGGCATAAAGCCGGGTTCCGAACTCCCTGCGGTCAATTGTCCGCTCTATTTCCCTCAGGTTCTTTGTATATGAGAGTCTGACCCCGTTATCTTTACCTGAGCTGTTTAGTAAATTTACCTTTTTGTTTTTCGTATCCCATATAAGTATCCCTCCCCAGATTTCCGGGACACTCATTAAAAGCTCAAGCCGCGAAACATATTCCCGTTTTTCTATTGATGCCGTACCACCAACTTCCACATTACCTGCAGTCCAACTAAAGCGGTTGCCGCCAAGCATTTCCGTAATGGCTTCTTCTGCTGTCCTTGAGTGTAGCTCAAAAGACGGAAGTATGTCCCCTCCCAGTTCGGTCGCCGCTATTTCCGCACCAATGCGTGTATAATTTCCTTTGGCATCCTTAAAATCGGTTACTGTCTGCACAAGATAATACTGTCCGTTCCATTCCAGAAACATGCCTGGGCTGACCGCTATCTCACCTGGTACAAATTCGATTTCCATTTGGGACAATTTATTGACTTCATGTTCTACAGAGGCCTGAAACACATCCTTTAAGAATCCAATAAACACCATCTTTTGAGAATACAGCTTGAACCCATCAAACACTATAACCACCTCCCATAAACGGTAGTCTCAATCTCCGCCTTGCCGCCCTCCGCTAAAAAGACAAGACTGTTATCGCCCGGAGAAAGCTCGAAGAAATCCCCTTCGATATCACTTAAAACGTTATTCCCGTTCAGTTTTGCCGTCCAGCGGTTAAGATCCAGGACAAGTTCATCGTCTGTATATAGATTTCCGTTATATATTAATGTTTTATCTCCCAGATGAAGTCCCGGGGTTATTACCACATTCGGCTCATCCGTCAGCAGTTCCACTTCGTCGATCCAACTGGAGTAGCTCTGTACTTCTCTTGCCTCAAAGAACAGATATACTGTTCCTCCGGAATCTGTTGGGATAACCTTTCCGGTAAGCTCATTCCAACTGCCGGCTGTGCCGGATAACATGGTCTCTGATACTTGCGGATACTGCCATTCAGTGGTCTCCTCTTCTGCATAAACGGTAAGGCCATTATTAACCTGCGACTTTACTCTGGCCCTAAAAGAATACTCATGTCCTGCCTGATAACCCGTTATGGTAAAATAGCAGCGGGGAATATCGCTGGTTGTGTTATTCTTCTGCAACCTGCCCGAAGCAGCACCCGCAAATTTTTCCGTTGTGTCCCGAGTTAAGCTGCCGGAAGATGCCCCTGTGGCCTGAAATACCCAGCCGGAAGTATCAACTTCAAAACCAGGATTAGGGCATAAGTTTTCAGGAGACTGATCATTATTACGGAGGATTATTACAGGAGTTTCGGGATAAGTGCCCGGATTATTCAAAATTAGTTCCTGTCCTCTTTCTATATCACTAAAAAGATAGTGCTGACCGTCTATCGCATAAAAAAACGGATCCGGGCACAGGAAGGTGAGCGTCCCCATACCGACATATGCAATTCTTTCAAACTCAGTAGTACCCGACAACACTGCATTTACGGCTTTGTCCGGAATGTCCGGCAGAATTAGCTGTCTAGGACCCTTTCCCGGATCTAACCATGCTGCTGCCTCAAAGATTCTCATTCGAAGTTCCTTCCGGTTTGAGCAAATAAAGGCTATATCAATTTTTATCTCTCTGACTCCCAAGTGATAACCCTGGTATATTGCACCGCATCTTCCCGGAAGTTCAGTTATTCTGCTCTGGATTCCCGGCAAAATTGAATCATGCACTTTCTGAAGCAATATTTTTTTCTCTCTGCTTCTTATACCATCATAAATAAACTCACTCATCAGATTTGCACCCCTTTAGCACGCAGGTTTTGCAGGGATCGTCTGCTTAGAATTTCGGATATTGCAGGTGTAATTACCCTGGCAATTTCCTTGGTATCAAGATATACGGGCACTTCAATTGCAATTCGCGACGGACTTAATAATCCTGTTGCGTCAGCGCTGGTAAACCCAGGCGATATATTAAAGTCCGTCGGCACCGCATTTTGCATATCGTCCGCCACTCTTGCCATGGCCTTATCGAAGCCCTCGCCGATGCCCAGCGCCATATTGCCGCCGATGCCTTCAAAAACGGTGGACGGAGAGTGAATGCCAAGGAAATTCTTAACTCCGTCAACGATACCGGAGAAGAAACCGGAAACCTTATCCTTAATCCAGCTTCCAAGGCTTTTAATACCTTCCCAGATGCCTTTTACAATGTTCTTACCAATCTCAACCACTGAAACAACCGCCTTGCCCAAGCCTTCTATAATAGCCGCAACAATCTGAGGTAAAGACTTTACTAGTTCTGGAATGGCTTTCACAAGCCCGGCAGCAAGCTGTACGATAAGCGTAATTCCCAATTCTATGATTTTCGGCATATTGTTTGTCACAAAATCAATGATTGATGCAATAATCCTCGGCAGCGCCTCGATAAGCTTTGGCAGGGCGTTTAAAAGTCCCTGCGCCAGTCCCTGTATAATCTGAAACGCCGCGTCAAGGATTTTATCCATATTACCAAGAAGCACCTCGGCAATAAGGATGACGGCTTCAACAACAGCGGGTATCAGCTCCGGAAGCGCCTTCCCGATACCGGATGCCAGTGTCACAATCATTTGCACTGCTGCTTCCACCAGCGCGGGTAGGTTGTCGATAATCCCCTGCACCAGCGCCATGACAAGTTGAAAAGCGCCTTCTGTTATCTGCGGCAGCGCGTCGATCAACGCCTGCAGCAGCGTCATGACAATCTGAACCGCCGCGTCGATAATGACGGGAAGGTTCTCCACAATAGCCCCGCCGATGGAGGTGACGATATCCAAGCCTACCTGAATAAGCTTCGGCAGGTTTTCCATCAGCATATTTACAAGGCTTCCCATCGTATTGCCGATGACCCCGCTTATCTTTGTCCAGTCGCCATTTGCTTCAGATAATCCACGAGTAAATTCCCCAAGAAGCGCAACTCCGTCGTCGGCCAATATCTGAAGCTGGGGCAGCAGTACGGTACCCAGCATGTTCTTGGCTGCTGCGCTGCCTGCTTTGAGCCGCTGGATACTGTCATCAAATTTGCCGAGAGCATTCAGCGAATCTTCGCTCATAACCGCACCCATACGTTTTGCTTCCTCGGTCAGCTCCGCTATCCCTACCGAACCCTGCGCGATCAGGGGGTTTAGTTCTTGGGCCGATTTACCGAAAATTTGCATGGCCAGCGCGTCGCGCTCGGTTTCGTTTGACACCTTGCCAAGTGCGTCTATGGTTTCCCAATAGACTGTTTCGCTGTCACGCAGGTTGCCGCTGGCGTCGGTGACTGAAACGCCAAGCCTCCGGTAAGCGTCTGCGACCTCGCCGGTGCCTTTCCGAGCGGAAGACATGGATCTAACGTTCCTTGCCATGCTGCCCGTTAAAGTATCCAAGGAGACATCCACAAGCTCTGCAGCGTATTTATACGCCTGCAGGCTGTCGGTGGACATGCCGGTTACGGTTGAAGCGGTAAGGATTTCATCGGCATAGGCAGCCGAATTGACCGACATATCCACCAGCGCCTTGCCAGCACCAACCGCTGCTGTACCAATGGCTGCAAGCGCCGCTCCCATAGCTACGCCGATACCTTTCAAAACGCCGCCTAATTTTTCAAAACGCCCGCCTGCATCGTCTGCCTGATCTGCAGCTTTTTTAATTTCTCTGCCAAATTCATCCGCCTGTTTTTCCGCTTCGTCAAACTCTTTTCCCGTATTGTCCAGCGCTTTGTTGTTTGCCTCTAGCTCGCGCTCCATTTTGTTCAGTTCGGCTTTTGCATTATTAAGCTGTATTTGCCACGACTGAGTACGTCTGTCGGTTTCTCCGAAAGATGAGGCGGCATTGGCAAGCGCTTTCTCCAAAGTAGCTATTTTTTCTTTCTGCAATTCGATCTCTTTGTTAAGCACCTTGTTTCTTGCAGTAACAGCTTCAACTGATTTATTTTGCTTATCAAACTGAGATGCAACCAGGTTCATCTCGCTGCCCAGTACCTTAAAACTTTGGTTGATCTCACGAATGGCGTTCTTAAATTCCTTTTCGCCTTCAATCCCGATCTTCAAGCCAAAATTGTCTGCCACATAACCGCCTCCTTTCCTGCAAAATTTTTAAATTCCATAAGGTATCACATCATCAATGGTCAGCATACGCTTTGGTTTCGCCAGCCCTAAAAACTGCTTATGGCACTCCCATAAATCAAGCAGGTACCCAATAGGCATTAGCCATACTTCATCCTCTGAACGGTTGAGCTGGACAGTGCCGTAATATAAAAGCCGAGTGAACAATTCCTCATCGCTCACTCGGCCGGTGTGTTTTTTAAGTCATCCTCACTTTCAACGTTTCTTTTGGTACCCTTGAACATTGCTTCCATGATAGCGTCTTTATATGCTGCCAGTTCCAAAGGAGATGTGAGAAGTTCCACTGTCTCTTCAGTCAAGAGTTCACGCTTATCCTGATTTTTAAGGTTGTGTATCAAAATGCTCTGGTTAGCCAGCAGCGTAATCAGCCATACCACTTCGTCAAGAGCCATCTCGAAGTTCTCGGTTTTCATCAGTTTCGTGCCGAGGTTTTCAAGACCGCCGTACCTTTTTGCAATCTCCTTTGTCGCTTTAGTGGTTAGAATAAGCTGATATTCTTCATCGCCGATTTTGATAATTGCGCTTCTGTCATTATCCTGCATTATTCGCTGCCTCCTCCCACAGCAAATACCGGCTCATAAACTTCCGTATACCAGCCGGTAATAGTTTCAGGCGATACACCGGGATCGTCTTCGCTGACCTCCGCCTTCCAAGGGTGCTTTCCCTGGCCATCTGGTTTGTTACGTCTCATGACTGTCCCTTCAATGGTGGGTGTCGAAAAGGTAATGCTGTCGCCCTTCGTCTGCAGATTTGTCGCCGGAATTCCGAATTTTACCCTATAAAGCCAAAAATACCTGTACTTGCCGTTAGCTTTCTTGGCTCTAAAGCCGATTGCCACAGGTGCGCCTCCATCCTCACTGGCAGAAATCAGCACCTTATTGTCATCAAGGGTGGCTCCCGTCAAAACCCCAGCAGCGTCTACTCCGATATCTGCAACACCAAGAGTCAGGGTGCCGCTTTGAAATTCCTTGACCACTTCTGCCGCCCCGTCATCGGCATAAAGTGTCGCCTCTGCCAGCTCCACAGAAAGCTCTGCCGTAATCGCCTTAGCCAGCGGAACAGGCGTGTCATAGGTCTCTTCTCCATTTTCATTCTCGGTTATTTTGGAATAATATAACCTGTCCAGTCCGATTGTCGCCATGTCTCATTCCTCCCTTACTTCATATTCTTTTGCCACATCGATGGCATAATGGTGATAGCCGGTATCGTCCTCGTGCTCGATATACCTCCGGTCGGTAATGGTAAAGCCCGCTTGGAGCAATATGTTCACTATTTCGTTTTTACGGGCAGTGTAGTTTCCCTTTATAAATAAAGACAACCGTACCTCCTGGGTTTCAGCCTGAGGCTGGTTGTCTGCAAAAACTTCAAATGTATCTGTCATTGGAGTTATGACAAGGTACTCATCCGGCGGTACACCGCTGAATACTCCGGTTTCAATGGGGATACCCAAACCATCCAATAACGAATTTAACTCTGACAATATGCTCATATACGACCCAGCTCCTGTTCCAGTCTTGACTTCATTGCTTCGATGCAGGGCTTCCTCGACGCCGATTTCGCCGGTTTCAAAAACGGCTTAGCTGGCTGTTCCGATTTGCCGTATTCGATGATGTTGGCAATCTTAGCGTTGCTGTCTCCATTACGACGCGGTTCGGAAAAGCCTATTTTAATGTTGTGGTTGCCATCTTTGTCCTGCAGGACAGGTGAAAGTCCCAATGACGCTGCAAGCTGGCCGGTGGAACGCGACGGATACTTAGTGTCACGACCGACTGCTGAATCCAGATTGGATTTTATTTTGCCAAGTACGACCTCTCCGCCGGCCTTAAGTACACGTGGGATTATTTCATCGGTTTTTTCATTCAACCGCGAAACTTTCAGGAGAAAGTCCTCCGGCATCTTTATGGTTACTTTAGCCACTGGACTTTACCTCCTTTGCAAGTACTTCAATATACATCCCTCGGCCTTTGACATCTTCTACCGAGGTAATCTCAAACCGGCCGTCTTCACATACAATCAGCATTGCAGTCGTAACGGTAACACCGGGAATACAGCGTAATCGGAAAAGATCGGTGGCTTCGGAAAATGCGGCTCTGTTCGCCCATATTTCAGTGCCATGCCGACCTTCACGATATGCTTTGACAGAAGCAACAATATTGTCAATCTCTGTGATGAATCCTTCTGAATCCTTTACAGTTACTTTTTCAATAATGTCTATAAAGGTGTTCATTTTTCCAAAGCTCATAATCTACACCTTCCAATTCCGGTCGAGACGGAGCAGCAGGTTCACCGTGTTCCAAACCTGCTGGCCTGCCTGCACGCTATCGGCAAAGAAGCCAGCTGTTGAGCCGTCTCTGCTCTCGTAGAAATGGCTCGACAGCATGATCACCGCTTGTTCAGTGGTGGGCGGCATAATATTTTCAGTGTAGTAGCCCGCAGCAACATGCTGGTAGCTTTCCGCATAAGAGACAGCGGCCTTGATGTAATGCAGCAGAAGTCCATCGTCAGCATCATGTGTCAGAATCAAGTTTGTTTTTACTTTTGGGAGAAGATTATCTGTTGTCATGCCGTCCGCCTCCTCCCGATCATTCTTCGTCTGCCGTCATCAGATCCGCAGCTTTTAGCTTTGCGAGCAGCGCATTGAAATCCGTGACAAGTGCTGCTGTGTCCTCAGCTATACTGTCTGCTTGATTTGCAGCCATTTTCACCAGCCCGGCGGCCGATTCCGTAGCAGCGGTCGGATATGCTGGGGCATACAGCTTGCCATCTTCACCGATTTTAACTTCGACGGTATCACCCTCGCCGGCGGGGGCAGCTTTTATTCCGCCGAGAGCCGTTTCAGAAGCGGGTGCGGCGGTGGAGGTAAGCCCCGTTACCGAGGCCCCCTCCTTAATTTCCAGCGTACCACCAATGACGGTTTTATCGCCGCCCTGTTCGGTGTAGTTCTTTGCGTTATAGCTCATACGGCACCTCCGTTACGCTTTCTGCT
>Ga0302248_1001540_pt1 | contig 16559 bp, 6 predicted proteins | sample AAG_UR_Leu_MG_FD_193528 | JGI IMG/M metagenome (GOLD analysis project Ga0302248, IMG submission 193528) | Enriched activated sludge microbial communities from anaerobic digester in WTTP, New Holstein, Wisconsin, United States - AAG_UR_Leu | ecosystem: Engineered > Bioreactor > Anaerobic >... | reverse complement strand
ATCCTGAAAAAACCGAAAAAAGATTTATAGCCAAACTGAAAAAGATTTCGAAGGCTATTCCCCCCTTCCTCCTTGAACCAAACCTTCAATTTCCAGAGACAGAAAAATCGGAACCTGTTGATCTTGTGATAGGATTCGATTTGGGGACCGCATGGACAAAGATTGTGGTTCAAGATACTTCAAGACGAAGAGCGATAGCTGTCTCTTTCAAGGAATATGGTAGCACACATAACCCCTTTCTTCTTCCAACCAGGGTGGGTATCTCAGATGGACATCTCACTTTATGTAAAAGAGAAGACCCACACCATATTTGCAAGGATCTAAAAATATCATTAATTGAAAAGCCTGAACAAAGAATGGAGATTATTGACAATGAAGAATTGACAGTTTCTGGCTGCGAGTTGGCGGCCATATTTATTGCCATCGTTTTACGTTACGTAAGGCATTGGTTTATTGAATCACAGGCCGATATTTACAAAAACAATTTATTGAGATGGCAGTTAAATTTAGGCATTCCTGTGAAGAACTATGATAACAAGCAAATTAAAGATGCTTTTCACAATGCAGCATTGGTGGGTTGGTGGTTATCTGAACAGAAAGGTGAAATTACGTTTACATCTTCAAAAAAAGCTTTTGAAAAATCTAATTTACAATTGGGAATCCACCGTGATTATATCAATGTTGTTCCAGAGGTAGCGGCGGAGGTTGCAGGTTATGCATACTCAGATCTGCGAGAAGAGGGATTGCACCTCTTGGTCGATATTGGCGCTACCACGTTGGACGTATCTACATTTATCCTGAATACAAAAGATGGAGAGAACCGATATGGATTTCTGTCGGCCGAAATTGGGCGGTATGGTGCTTTTGAACTCCATCGGTCGCGTCTGGAAGCTTTCAGAATCTTCATCAATTCCTGGTTGTTAAAGGTTGATGGCATATCGGAAACTCTCGAACCGGTACCGGAATCATATGATCAATATATCCCTCCAAAAAGCGACATCCCCGATTTTGACGACGAATTCACAAAACAAGCGGCAGGTCCTATTACCAAAGTTGTAGTACGAACGAAGAAAGACAGAGACCCAAGATCTAAGGCATGGAAGGATGGACTGCCCTTGTTTTTGTGCGGTGGCGGAAGTCTGGCAAAATTCTATTCGGATAACCTATTCCGTAATGTAAAGAATTCTTTAAATAGTTTTGTCTGGAAGGGATTCAGATCAAAGCAAATACCCAAGCCTGAAAACTTTGAGGCTGAAGGATTAAGATCGCACGATTACCATCGCCTTGCCGTAGCCTACGGTTTGAGTTTTCAATATGAAAATATAGGGACCATCATTCCACCGTCAGAAATCGACGATATTCCGCCCGATCCACCTAGAAAGAGCTACGAAGAGAGATTCATCAGTAAGGATATGATGTGACTTATTTGAACGCGAAACATAGCATACAAGTTCCCCGTCCTGGGATGTTCGCAACGGTGCGCAACCGCCGGGGGATAGTATCTGCTGTAGAGCCTTTTGACGGACAGGAGGGGCGTCTCCACCTCGTCCATCTCGACTATAAGGACGACCAGTATCCTGCCGAGGAACGGCTTCTCTGGGAACTCGAACCGCGGAAGACGCTCCTCGAGCCCACTGCCCTCCCGAATGCCCTCGCGACCGATCCGATGCCGACGGAGGATTTTGATGCCCTGCTCCGCGCCGCTCGCTGGACGGCGGCCATGCCGTTCCTCGATCCCGACGGCGGCGGACCCCTTGACCGCCTGCCCATATCCAGCCCCTTTCATGGCGCTGTGCAGGTCGAGGATTTCCAGCTTGTGCCGCTCCTGAAGGCCCTCCAGATGCCCCGGGTTAATCTCCTCATCGCCGACGATGTCGGCCTCGGCAAAACCGTCGAGGCGGGCCTCATCCTGAGCGAGCTCCTCCTGCGCAGGCGGATCCAGCGCGTCCTAATCCTAACCCCGGCATCGCTCCGTCTCCAGTGGCGCGACGAGATGTGGGACAAGTTTTCCCTTCCCTTCGATCTCGTGGATCGCGCCGAGACCCATGCCCTGCACCGCCGCCTGGGCATGGACGCCAACCCCTGGCGTTCCTTCAGCCGAATCATCGCTTCTTATCATTATCTGCGGCAGGAGGACGTCCTCACCCAGTTCCTGGCTGCCTCCCGGACGCCGGAGGGATCGCCACACCTGCCGTGGGACCTGCTCATCGTCGATGAATGCCACAACCTGATGCCCTCGCCCTTCGGGGACGACAGCGATCTGTGCCGCATGCTGCGCCTCCTGGCGCCCCAGTTCGAACACCGCTTGTTCCTGAGCGCCACGCCTCACAACGGCCACACCCGCAGCTTCACGGGCCTCCTGGAGATCCTCGATCCGGTGCGGTTCAGCCAAACCGACGCCCTCCGTCCGGCGGAACGGGAGCGCATTCAGCAGGTAGTCCTGCGCCGCCTGAAAAGGGAGATCAACGCCCGGACGAACCCGCCCCGCTTTTGCCGTCGCAACCCGCCCCAGGCTCTGCTCCTCTCACTCTCCCCTGAGGAGATCACCCTGAGCGCCGCCTTCGATGGCTTCCGCACCGCTATCCGCCGGCTTGCCGCCGAAAGCGAAACCCGTCGTCGCCGTGCCGGCAGCTTTGCCGTCGAGATACTGGGCAAGCGTCTCCTGAGCTGCCCCACGGCCTTTGCCGAGTCATGGTGGCGCTGCCGGGAAGGGCTGACCGAAGGGACAGTGGCCAATGAAGCCGACGTCATCGCGGCCAAAAGAAATGTCGAACGAGAGACGGGCGATGACCGCGAAACACAGTCTCGGGAAGCCACCGCCGCGAGCGTCGTAGGGGCTTGGCTCAAAGCTGTGGCCACCGATCTCCAAAATGAGATCGCCGCCATCGACGCCGCCGTTTCCGGCATGGGATTCGATCTTTCCCAGAATAACCTGGACATGCAGAATCCCGCGGCCGACGCCCGCTTTGCTGCCCTGACCGATCTCATCGAAAAACTCCTACGGCCCGAGAAAGCCTGGCGCAACGACGAGCGTCTCGTCGTCTTTACCGAATACAAGACCACCCTCGACTACCTCGTCCGCCGCCTGCGGGAGCGCTACGAACCGGACCGTATCTTAACCCTTTTCGGTGGCATGGACGAACAGGAGCGCGATTTGGTCAAACAGGCCTTCAACGATCCGGGGCACCGGGTGCGCATTCTCCTGGCCACCGACGCTGCCGCCGAGGGGTTGAACCTCCAGCGCACCGCCCGCTATCTGCTCCACTTCGACTGTCCCTGGAACCCTTCCAGGCTCGAACAGCGCAACGGCCGGGTGGACCGCCACGGCCAGGCCCGCGACGTCACGATTCACCACTTCGCCACAGACCAGGACCAGGATCTCCGCTTCCTCACGCATGTGATCCGCAAGGCCGACGAGATTCGCGAGGATTTGGGTTCTGCCAATGAACTCTTCGACGAGGCGGCCCATCGCCGGCTGGTGCAAGGGGAAAGCGTTGCCACCGTACAGGCCGATCTGGATCAACGCATTGCCGCGGCCCGCGGCCGGGCTGCTGTCAATGCCGACGCCACCACGGAAACAGGGGCCGACGGCCGGGCCGCCGATGACCGGCTCCGGGCCTTGGCTGCCGAGATCGATCACGATCCGACAGCACTCCGAAACACCCTCGAAGGGGCCATGGCCATTCGCGGCGGCCGCCCCCAGTTTCAACCCGGACCGGAAGACGGGACCTACCGACTCCTCAACCCGGGGCTTCCTGGCTGGAGCGAGATCATCGACGAGACGCTGCGGCGCCACACCGGACGGGGCAGTCGCGGCCCGGTCACCCGTCTCGCCTTCAGTCCTGACCCGTTTTTGGAGAAGATCGGCGAGCGGCAGATTTTCTGCCCCCGACCCGATGTGTCTTTCCTGCACCTTTCCCATCCGCTGCTCCAGCGAAGCCTTGCGGCCCTCACGCGCCGCCGCTTTCCCGGCAGTGGCGAGGAAGTCTCCCGCTGGACCGTGCGGCAGGGAGAAGTTCCGCCTGGAGTCGAGGCCCTTATCCTCCTCAGCCTGGAAGAGTTGACCGTCAATGACCTGCGCGAAACCTTCCACCACTGGGTCCGGACCATCCTTTTTCCGGTCCAAAACGGCGTCCTCGGTGCGCCTCTTGCCCACCGGCCCGCTCGGGAACTGCGCCATGCTGCTGCCGTAAGCGATGAAAAGCTCCGGATGCGTGCCCGTGACCTCCTCGACGAGGTCGGTCCGGACCTCAAACGTTTCCTTGCCGGCTATGCCGCGAAACTGACAGCCACCATCAAGGAGCAACTGCAAACTGCAGGCGTCCAGGCCCGCCGCAACGAGAACGAACGCTACAACAGCCGTCAGGGCGAGGTGTCGTCCCTGATCGCCGAAAATACCCTGGCAAAACTGGAGCGGGAGATCGAAAAGCTCCAGGTGGAACGCCGCCAGGGCCTTCTGTTCGACGCAGAGGCCCGGATCGACGCCATCGACCGCTCAATTGAGGAAAAACAGGCCGAAATCATCCGCCGCACTCGACACTATGAAGAGGTGCGCATCCAGCTCGAACGAGAGCGGGAACGCATCGTCAGGGTCCTGCTTCCCCGCCGTCATGCCATGCCAGCGCCAGCCCAAGTATTTCCCGTGGCCATCGAGGTGCGCCTGCCCGGAGGTGCAGCATGAACGGCAGCGAACTCATCGGGTGGGACCGCCTGCGCCACGGCGGCCTCCTCCTCGACGCCGCGCGCCTCCGCCGGATTGAGGAGCACAAACCTGTGCCCCTGTCGTCCTACCAGGAGCGTGAACTGCGCCGGCGGGCAGGGGCCCTTCTCGACCGCGGCACGAACACTGCCGACTTCATCCGCTTTGTCCTCGAGGAGATCTGTGGCTTTACCGCCGCCAATGCCTCCTGGCAGCGGGGTCCGCAGGTGGGGGCCGAATGGGGCCGCCGCGCCATGACCGGTGAAACGATCAAACCCCGCCACCTCTGGCGTGCATCAGCCGGCGCATGCCTTCCCGTCTTCATCGACGAAGAGAACCGCCTCGGCATCGGTCGCGGCCGCCGCTCCCTGAGCCAGGTCGTCCAGTGGCTCCGCGGGGGAAATGAACGTCTCGCCGTCCTCACCAACGGCCGCCAGTGGCGTCTGATCTTTGCCGGTCTTGATTTCGAGGCCTGGTGCGAATGGGATGTGGAACTCTGGTTCGAGGGAGGCGCCCTCTCCACCCAGGTAATTGCCCTGAGGACACTCCTTGCTCCCGCCCTCTGGACACCGCAGGCGAAGGACGCCCCGCCACTGCTCCTGGAGGCGATCCTGGAGAGCCGCAAGGGGCAGGCGGAACTCTCGGCTATCTTAGGCGAGCGCGTCCGCGAGGCCGTCGAGATCCTCGTCCAGGGGCACGGAGATACCCTGAAGGAACAGTGCGCGAACTGCGATCCCGCCGAGATCTACCGGGCCGCCGTGCGGATGGTCATGCGGATGGTCGTGGTCCTCTTTGCCGAATCCCGGGACCTCCTTCCCCGGGACAACGCCTTCTACCATGGCGCCTACGGCCTGACCGGCCTTCTCGAAGAGCTGGAAAAGATCGCTGCCCGCGGCGGTAACCGCCTGACCCGCGCCTTCAGCGCCTGGCCGCGCCTGCTGGCCCTCTTTCAACTCGTGCAGCGTGGCTCCCATCATGAGCAACTTCCCGTGCCCGCATACGGGGGCGACCTTTTCGCCCCCGGCGACCCTGCCTCGCCGGACGGCCTTTTGCGGGCGCTTTTCGTCTTCGAGAACGCTTGTTTCGATCGGGAACTCCTCCCGGACCGCGATGTCCATCGCATGTTGGAGCGCCTCACCCGCACCCGCGTGAAAATCCGACAGGGAAGAACGAGCACCTGGATCCCTGCGCCGGTGGACTTCTCCGACCTCTCCAGCGAGTACATCGGCATCCTCTACGAAGGACTCCTCGATTTCGAGCTGAAGACCGCCCCGGCGGGCGACCCCGTCATCTTCCTCGCCGTCGGGAACCAGCCGGCCCTGCCTCTCTCACGCCTTGAAGCGATGGACGACCGGGCTTTGGCCGACCTTCTGGAGAAGATGAAGGACACGGGCCGGAGTGAGGATGAAGCCGAAGAGGATGGAGAAGCTGTCGCCGCTGACGACAACGATGACAACGACACCGACGATGACACTGCCACCGTTGAAGAAGAGATCCCCGGCAGCCTCTTTGCCACGGCAGAGGAGTCCGCACCGGGAGAAACGATCGCGGAGCCCGGCGACGAACGCCATGCCACGCGCACCCGGGCCGAGACCTGGGCGCGCCGCGCCGTTGCCGTGGGAAACCTGGTTCGTCGCCCCCGCGGTGCCATGACGCCGGAAAGGACCCTCGTTCACGAAGCGGCCATTTCCAGCAAAGCCCGCCAGCTTGTCGTAAAGGTCATCCTGCCGGGCGAGTGGTACGTCGTCCGCTGGGGCGGTACCCGCAAAGGATCGGGCACCTTCTACACCCGCCCCGGTTTGGCCGTTCCCACGGTCCATCGGACCCTCCGGCCCCTGGCCTTCGATCCGCCGCTCGGCGCCGACGGCCAATCCGACCCCGACGCCCCGGCCGCCTCCTGGACGCCGAAGCCACCCGAGGCGATTGTGGCCCTCAAGGTCTGCGATCCTGCCTGTGGCTCCGGCAGTTTCTCCGTGGCAGCTATGCGTTTCCTAACCGATTCGCTCTATGCCTCGCTGGTCCATTATCGCCGTTTTGACGGCGACCCGGGTCGGTCCGTGGAGGCGATTCTGGGGATCGACATGCATGCCGGCGACGAGAAACTTTCCACCACCCGCCTCCCCTGCCGCCCGGAAGATGACACCTTTGAGCAGGACATGAAGGCCATCCTCAAGAGAATCATCGTGGAGCGCTGCCTCTACGGCGTGGATCTCGATCCCCTGGCCGTGGAGCTTTGCCGCCTGGCCCTCTGGGTGGAAACGATGGACAGGACACTGCCCTTCTCCTTCCTGGACCATAAGATCAAGTGTGGCAACAGCCTCGTCGGCGCCTGGCTCGACCAGTACCAGCACTACCCGGTCATGGCCTGGAAGAACCGCGAAGGAGGCGACAAGGGACACATGAACGGCGTCCACTTTGCAAAGGAAGCCAGAACCAGGGCCCTCAAGACCTTTCTCAAGGATCGGCTCACCCCAGACCTGCGCAGCTTCCTGGCCGGACCATCCCTCTTTTCCAAGGACGTGCAGACCGAGGCCGAGTCGGTCCACAGCGATACCCTGGCCGTCCTGGGCCGGCTCCATGAACTCCCGGTCCACGAAAGTAGCGAGCGCGCCCGGATCTATCGGGAGGAGGTCCTCAGCGCCCCGGCCTGGCTGGCCCTGAAGTCTGCTCTCGACATCTGGTGCGCCTGCTGGTTCTGGCCGGCTGACGCCTTGGACCATGCCCCCCTCCCGACGGCCTTCCATGCCCCGTTGCCGGAGACCAGGGCCATGGCCGAACGGATCGCCGCAACCAAACGCTTCTTTCATTGGGAGATCGAGTTCCCCGACGTCTTCTGCGCGGCTGGTTCGGGCTTCGACGCCATCCTCGGGAATCCCCCCTGGGACATCGCCAAACCCAACTCCAAGGAGTTCTTCTCCAATATCGACCCTCTCTACCGCGCCTACGGCAAACAGGAGGCCCTCCGCCGTCAGACTGATTATTTCGCCGATCCGAACATCGAGCGGGCCTGGCTCGACTACAATACCGACTTCCGCTCCCAGTCGAACTTCATGGGTTATGCCGCAAGCCCCTTCGGCGATCCCGACGAAAACGAGGTGAGCACGGACCGCTTCGCCGTCGCCCGGGGCCGGGAGAACCAACTTTTCCATGCCCGCTGGCGGGAGGCCCGCAGGAAGAGCCGGGGATTCGCCGATCCGGCCCACTCCTTCCGCCACCAGGGGGCGGCCGACATTAACCTCTACAAGGCCTTCCTGGAGCAGGCCCATGCCCTCCTGCGACCGGAGGGCCGCCTCGGCTTCATCGTCCCTTCGGGCCTCTACTCCGACCATGGGACGGGCGGGCTCCGCCGCCTCTTCCTCGACCATTGCCGTTGGGAATGGCTCTTCGGCTTCGAGAACCGGGACGGAATCTTCGAGATCCATCGGTCCTTCAAGTTCAACCCGGTGATCATCCAGAAGGGCGGCACCACCGCGGCTATCAGAACGGCCTTCATGCGCCGGAAGCTCGAAGACTGGGAAAACGCCGAAGCGCTTGCTACACCCTACAGCCGCGCCCAGGTGACCCGCTTCAGTCCCCGGTCGCTTGCCATCCTCGAAATCCAGTCCCGGCGCGATCTGGAGATCCTGGAGAAGATCTACACCAACTCCGTCCTCCTCGGCGACGACGGACCCGGCGGCTGGGGAATAGAATATGGTCGTGAATTAGAAATGACATCAGACTCGCGTCTCTTTCCTCCCCTGGATCGTTGGATAACTGAGGGATATTCTCAGTTCGTCTATGGCAATTGGGTTGATACGCGTGGCCACGTAGCTGTTCCACTTTACGAAGGACGCATGATCGGGCAGTTTGATTGCTGTGCTGCACGGTGGGTAAGTGGTAAAGGAAGAGCGGCTGAATGGGAAGATCTTCCCTTGGATAGGAAGGACTTTGGTCCTCAGTTCTTAATGGCAAAAGATGATGTCCTGTCCAGTAATCAGATTCGAAGAGTGACGAAGTTTGCGCTTATGCGTGTATCGTCATCCACCAATAAGCGCACAGTAATCGCTACGGTAATTCCTGATTTTCCTGCTCAACATTCTTTATTCACTGGCACTGTGCACAATTTGCATGAGACGGGAGTTCTTGCAGTCACGGGATTTCTTAACTCATTCGTCTTTGACTTTGTCGTAAGACAGAAATGTGTTGGAGTTAACGTGACTGCCAGTGTTCTTGATGAATCTCCGTTACCGAGAACGCAACTTCAAAAGACTCAGTCCTATAAAACTTGGGTGTTGAATCTAGCCAAACTGACATGGCTACACCCCAGATTCTGTCCCGACTGGATAAAACTTGAAGGTTCAATGAAGGATAGAAGAGTTGCTTCGGCTTTCGGTTATCGGGCGGTTCAGTCATCTGAACGAATTCGGCTGCGATGCATTGTCGACGCTACTGTCGCCGGTTTTTATGGGTTGAGTGCTGCAGACGTTCAATGGATACTTAGAGGATGCGATCATCCAGCAGAAAAAATTGGTGATGAGAGCTTTTCATCGCAATTGTCGCCCAACAGTTTCTGGAGGGTCGATAAGGACAAGGACCCCGAACTCCGTCATCCTATCATTACGCTAGTCGCTTTTCATGACCTTGAAGAAAAGATCCACGCTTGCGGGGGTGATCGGGAAAAAGGGATCGAGGCCTTCCTCAGTCAGAATGGAGGTGAAGGTTGGCTGCTCCCCGTGACCCTGCGCCTGGCCGACTACGGCCTCGGCCACGACGAACGGGCAAAACATCGCCAGCCCGTAGCCTCCCGCCTCGGCCCCCGTTTCTACGACTGGCAGCTTACCCAGTGCCCGGAAGAATCCTGGCGCGAATGTCATCTCCACGCCCGTAACCTCCTAGGTGAAGTCGGTTATGAGCAACTCCTTAGGGACATTGAATCCAGCAAGGAGGGTATAATATCGCAACAAATGATTTCAGAACCTTCAGGAAGATATGGAAACAGTATAGATAGACAGGGAAAATTGTTTGAATGAAGCCTTAGGTATCTCTTTGTTCCTGTAAATGGTGTTGAAAGAACAAGGATTGTGAAATGTTATTCAATATTATTAGCACGCAGCGTTCCATCCCTTCTTCTCCAGCTAACCTGGTTTTCCTGATCAAGGATAGATGGGATGATTGGGGAAAGTATCAAACACAATTTTATGTCATTGTTTTCGATAGTACCGGCAATAAATTCGAACCTGGATCGGTAAAAATTGGTCATAGAGGCCTTGAGCCAAGTCGGACCATTGAACCTGGAAAGCGAGCACCTGCGCTTGACCGTGAATTCGATGCCCTTCCTGAAGGGTATTTTTCACTAGGCCAGGGTGAAGATTACTATGAGACCCTAAACACCATACCAGAAAAGTTGAGAATCGCTATCCTGCAAGGGCTAAGGGATTGCGCTTGGGATCTTGAACTTTTTGAAGCGGTTAAGGATGAGGAAGTGATGAGAGAATCACTTCTTCGTGACGTTAGGGCAGAAAATGTTAGCAATCGACTTCACCGACTCTCAAAGGGTGATGCCGTTCTCACCGAATTCCAGTTCGAATATGCATTTCCAGGCGATGATAACGAAAAACAGCCTGTTATCCAATTTCAAGTTGAGCCTGATTCTGAGCCGCCCACGAATGTACATGTAATCATAGGGAGAAATGGTGTCGGTAAAACTCGGTGTCTTCAGTCTATGAGAAAGGCACTTCTAAACAGAAGCGATGAAACAAACTCGGCGGGTGAATTTCGTTTACTTGGCAGGAATAGAAATAGTTGGGCATTCGCTGGTTTGATTTCTGTCTCTTTCAGTGCCTTTGATGATTTTGATGTTTCAGAAGAAGAACAAGAAGAGCAAATGGAAGTTAGGTCATTCATTGTTGGTCTTAGACAAAAAGATAAGGATGGAGTTTCAATAATCAAGACACCGAAGCTTCTTGCTACCGATTTCAGTAATAGTTTACAGAATTGCCGGAGGGGCCTTAAGGCCGAGCGGTGGCGTGCCGCCGTTCACACATTAGAGAATGATCCTCTTTTTAAGGAGGCGGACATTACCGGCTTACTTGAAGAGCCCAAAGAAAAATTGAAAGTAAAGGCTGCACGTCTTTTCACTAGGCTTAGCTCAGGTCATGCCATCGTTTTGCTTACCATAACATGCCTTATTGAACTTGTCGATGAACGCACCCTATTACTTCTCGACGAACCTGAGAGCCATCTGCATCCACCGTTACTTTCAGCATTCATTCGCAGCTTGGCCGATCTGCTGATAAAGCGAAATGGCGTGGCTATTATTGCAAGCCACTCGCCGGTCGTCTTGCAGGAAGTTCCTAAGTCGTGTGTTTGGATGTTGAGGCGGTCTGGTACTGTATCGGTCGCTGAAAGGCCTTCCATTGAGACGTTTGGTGAAAACGTAGGAATTCTGACGAGGGAGGTGTTTGGCCTTGAAGTAACAAATGCTGGCTTTCATAAATTGTTACACGATGCAGTCTACAACGAAAGGCTCTCCTATAAACGATTGTTGAGGCATTTCGACGGGCAACTTGGGGCAGAAGCTCGCGCTATAGCTAGAGGAATGATTGCAGAACGCGACGATGGCGGATACGAACAATGAGAAAACTAGATGTTCCTGCATGTGATGCGTGTCTTTCATTGGAGACCTGCATATCTAATTTAAGAGATGCGGCTTTACGTTCAAAATTTACTGCTATTAAGACTGCCATTATAGCTGCGGAGACTGCTTACAAGAATTGCGGCCCAAACGGAAATTTCTACACAATAGCAGAAAAGACAACGGTGGCCGGTCGTGTGACTGTTAAAGAAATGGAAAGACTGTATAAGGGAACATTCAGTCGCAAAAAATCCCGTGCCCGGCGAATCTACGATGAGATTAAGACGGCTATCGGGATTTGCCCACTTTGTGCCCAGCGGGATGTTTCTACACTAGACCATTATCTTGCCCAATCACGTCATCCCGCATTAACAGTCACGCCCGTAAACCTCGTTCCCGCTTGTTCCAGTTGTAATAAAGCGAAACTCGATAGGCAGCCATCTAGTGCGGGTGAACAAACACTCCATCCCTATTACGATGATGTTGATGATGAACCATGGCTGTGCGCCAGAGTCATAGAAGACAATCCCCCGGCTATGGTGTTTTTTGCCGATCCACCGAAAATTTGGCCCGCCGTCAAGCAAGAACGTGTTCGAACACACTTTAGAACATTCGAACTATCAGCGCTATATTCGACTCACGCGGCTGCAGAGCTTTTAAATATGCATTTAGATTTGATGAGGATTGCAGCCCGCGGCGATGCTGATGATCTCAGGCGTCACTTGATTGAGCAGAAGGAAAGCCGCGAAGCTGTCGCAAAAAACTCATGGCAGGGGGCTATGTACAAAGCCCTTAGTGAATCAGACTGGTTTTGTACAGAGGGATACAAATTCATACGCACGTAAAAAAGAGGGGAATTGCGATGAGAATTCGTTGTCTAGAGATAGAACGATTTAGAGGAATCAAGAAGCTGGCGTGGAACATCGGCGGTGATTTTGTCTGCCTGATTGGACCTGGGGATTCGACAAAGACGACGATCCTTGATGCTATTGAGTTTGTCCTTTCGCCCCGCTGGAATATTCCATTCGATGATACGGATTTTTACGATGCGCAAACGACCGATCCTATTCGTATTGTCGTTACCGTTGGTGACCTTCCCGAAGAACTCAAAAGCGATGCCAAATACGGATATTTGGCGCGTGGATGGTCTGCCGCTGGTGAGCTTCATGATGAGCCATCAGCCGACGATGAAGTGGTTATTTCCATTGAGCTTCGTGTTGATTCGTCTTTGGAACCTTCCTGGATGGTTGTGAACAATAGGAACGCCGATGGGAAGATAATTTCGGTAAAGGATAGGGAGAAACTCGGATGTGCGCGGCTCGGGGACTTTCTTGATCGCCATTTCTCCTGGGGGCGAGGTTCAATTCTCGCAAGATTCTCTGATGAGTTGGAAAGTTCATCAGCATTTCTTGCTGGCGTGGGTCGAGCTGCAAAAGCTGCGCTTGCCGATCTCGACCAAGAAACATTGAAACCTCTATCCAAAACTGCGGAAAGAGCCCACCTTGTTGGTGCCGAGTTTGGCGTGGCGGCACGATCTTGCTACCGTCCCCATTTAGACATGCAAGCCATCTCAGTGGGAATTGGAGGTATGTGTCTGCACGACGGTGAAATACCCCTTCGACGGGCTGGCCTCGGGACACGCCGCCTTCTGGCTATTGCGATGCAGCGAGAAGTGGCAAAGACGAATGGCCTCACATTGATCGATGAGGTGGAGCACGGCCTTGAACCTCATCGGATCAGACATCTTCTCAGGGTTATGCGGGATACGGATGGAGTAAAGAGGCATGTTTTGATGACGACGCATGCCCCCGTTGTGCTCGGTGAATTGAAAGCCAGCGAACTTTGTGTGGTTCGATCCACAGAAGGAATCACGAGCGTACTTCCCGTGGATTCGGCTCTCCAATCGATTATCTTGAAAGCGAGCGAAGCTTTTCTGGCCCGGAAAGTCCTGATCTGCGAGGGCAGAACTGAACTCGGTTTTTGCCGGCGGTTGGATCAATGGTGGACTGAGAACGGGCCATCTTTTGGCCTCTCTGGCGTGGCACTGGCTGATGGCGGTGGTACTGACACCCCTTGTGTGGCACTGGCGTTCGCTGGCCTCGGCTATGAAGTGGCTCTGCTTGCAGACTCTGACCAACCACTCAAACCGAATCGAACCGCATTAGAGGCGGCTGGGGTGGCAGTTTTTCAATGGAACGACGGGGCAGCCATAGAAGAGCGCATTGCTCTCGATCTGCCTTGGCAGGGTGTGGTGGATGTTGTGCTTCTGGCGATGGATCATTGGGGTGAACAGGCTGTGCAAGATGCGGTATCGGATAAAATGTCTGTCTCATCTGCTGAATTGGCTGGGAATCCCGCTGAATGGCATTGTCGTGGCTTTGACGAGAGTAAGTTGCGATGTGCTGTCGGAAAAGCCGCCAAAACCCACAAAGTTGGTAATCGCAAAGGCTGGTTTAAACGCGTTGATATTGCGGAGGAGCTCACGGATATCGTCATCCGGAATTACAATGCCATTCGAGAAAAGGACTTGGGCGTGAAGATCGAAGCCTTGCGATTGTGGGCGCACAGAAATGGCTGAGGCCGCTGCATTGGCAAAAAGCCAGCGGGGGGCAATGGTTGCTGCTGCCGGGTTTGGCAAAACCCATGTCATTGCCAAGGCCGTTGCTGAGCACGGCGGTGCCAGAGAACTGATTCTAACCCATACTCATGCCGGTGTGGAAGCTATTCGCAAACGATTAGCTAAAATGAATGTTCCAGCGAAGGCATTTCATGTCGATACCATTGCCGGATGGGCACTTCGTTTAGCCACGGCTTTTCCCCAAACGTCCGCCCTTAATACTCTGCACCCGCGAAACAACAAAGAATACTTGTCCATTTACGAATCCGCGCGGCTTCTAATCCATCTGAAGCCTATACGGGAAATCATGCATGCCTCGTACTCGGGTGTATATGTTGACGAATACCAAGACTGCTCTTTAGCACAGCATATGCTCGTAAGTGCATTGCTTGATGTTCTGCCGTGTCGCATTGTCGGGGATCCCTTGCAAGGGATTTTTGATTTCGGTGATAACGAGCCGATTCAATGGAAACAACATGTCGATCCCCTTTTCGAGGTTGTGGGTGGGCCAAATACGGCTTGGCGCTGGGCAAAATCGAATCCCGAGCTTGGTGAATGGTTACGTTATGTTCGGGACATGCTTTTTAGGGGGAAAGAAATCAGTCTAAAAGGCGCCCCTGTCGCATGGGTTGATGGGAGTAATCCAAAATATAAACTGGGCAACCAGTTGAAGGCATGTTTCGAAATGGCAGGAGATAGCAAATCAGTTATCGCAATTCACCAGATGCCGAATCAATGCCAATTTATCGCGAGTCGCCTGAAGAGCCGTTATTCTTGTGTGGAAGCCATCGAATTGGATGAGCTCTACGATTATGCGAGTCGTATAGAAGAGAGTCATGGATATGATCGGGCTCTTGCCGTGCTGGATTTTGCGGGGACTTGCATGACGGCGGTAAAGAGCAAATTAGGTACCATTCGCCAAGCCCTCGTTGAAAAACGGATGCCCAAGGTGAAGACGCACATGCCTCAACTCAAAGCATTGTTGGATATATGCGAAGAAGACTCTTTGGCTCCCGTGATACCGGCTTTGTATACTTTGATCCAAGTCCCCGACGCTCATTTATACAGGCGTGAACTATTGCGTGAGATGGAACGGGCCATAGGCGCTGTTCTTTCATGTGATTCGGCCAATCTTCCGGATGCAGCATGGCTTGTCCGCAATCGTACACGCCGCCTAGGGAGACTTCTGTCTCGATGTACCGTTGGCACGACGCTTCTCATAAAGGGTTTGGAGTTCGACCATGCGATCGTTCTCGATGCCGACAATTACAACGCCTGTAATCTTTATGTTGCTTTGACCAGGGGGTCCAAATCCCTGACCATTGTTTCTAAAAGCAAATGTTTGCAACCACAAAGGCCCGTGAAAAGATGATGAGTTAAATTTAACAACCATCTGACTCTGGTTAGGATGACGGTTTCATGATTTTGTAAATTGAAATAATATGGGCAAGATATTCTCAAATGAACTACCCTGCAGCAAGCTACGGGGTATCTTGAACCCCAAGGAACGAAGTAAGCTTCGGGGAATATACCCGGAGAGATTAAAGGAGGATTTCGGTTATGTTTCATTTGACGGCGCGTGTCGCATGGCACGATGCAGCCTGGAACGGAAGGGTATGTAACTCACCATCGGACAACGCTTTTTGTGCAGCCTTAGACCGTATCCGTGAGGAACGGAACGATGAGGCGGAGGATAAAATAGCGGGAAGACCATGGTGCAAACTGAAGCCTGACCAACTTCCGGTGTGTAAGGCCGAATCCGGTGCATTCATGAGTCCGGAAGAATGGACACGGGAATTTGATCATCCCTATGCGGGCATCAAGAAGGCCGAAGCGACCCATGGACATCTAAAGCCGACCCTTGTGAGAGTCCCGGCTTATTCGACCTTTGCCGTCCCCTTCGCATGGATGCTCCGAAGTGAGCAAAAAGTAATTGATGAAAAACTCCCAATTCCCTTACCAACGGATGAGGATTCCCCTTTCAATACATCGTGGGTATTTGGTCGCGAACGGCAAGAGGAGCTGGTTGATTTGTTTTTTGGCCGCCTTGTCGAGGATAAATCACTGGTCTTTTTCTATTGCAAGGAAGGTCAGCCGCTGGGGGACACGATTTCCAGACTTGTTGTGGGGGTAGGCCGCATTACAAAGATCGCACCGTTGAAAAATTATGATTCCAAGACCAGTAAGCCTGGATATCCCATGTGGGATCGCCTTTTCAGTCATTCCATTCGTCCAGGCGGAGAAGAAGGTTTTCTGCTGCCCTATCATGAATACATTGAACCAACCGGAGACCCGGAAGAGGACCATCGTCGTCTCGATCTGTTGCGTGAGATTGCCGTACCGGCTGATTCCTCGCATATAAGGCTTTTTTCATATGCGGCAGAACTGGCCCCACCTGATATCGCCCTTTCTACTCTTATCCGTTGCCTTGAAGCGGTCCGAAATATCCGTGCGCATGGCATCGCAAAGGGGCCGTGGGGAAAGCGGGAAGAATGGCTCAACAATCAAATCGCTTTAACCTGGAAGGAACGGGGGGCATTCCCAGGGCTGGGACCGGCCTTAGAGGCGCTTGGGATGCGACTGGGGACAGCTTTGTCTCTCGATTTGCTATCCTCAAAATTGGTCGCAGT
>Ga0302248_1001539_pt1 | contig 16575 bp, 13 predicted proteins | sample AAG_UR_Leu_MG_FD_193528 | JGI IMG/M metagenome (GOLD analysis project Ga0302248, IMG submission 193528) | Enriched activated sludge microbial communities from anaerobic digester in WTTP, New Holstein, Wisconsin, United States - AAG_UR_Leu | ecosystem: Engineered > Bioreactor > Anaerobic >... | reverse complement strand
AAAACCAGCCCCTTTTTAATTGGATACAAATTCTCTCCCCGCACTCTCCCCACTTTTCTAAATTCAGTAACTTTTTTAATCAAAAAAACATCAACTCATTTAACATATTATCATTCAGAGCGAATTCATATCAATATTGTGCAAAGATGTTGGCTGCTTGCCCCTTAATCATAGCCCCAAGATCAGGCAACTTCAAATAAGAAAGATACACTGATTGCCCTTTGTAAACAATACGTTGTTGCCACTGGCAAAAGAATTGATGTGGGGAACGGAGAGTTACCCACTGCGCGCAATGAACCCATGTTTCTCTGCAAGAGAGAATCTCACCACGCCAAATAACGCATTTTGCCGCTGTTTATTTTCTCCAACGACCGCCAATTCATCTATCTACGAGAAATCCCCAGGCAACGCATTATCCAGCGCCAGGCCCGGTGATGCTGCACCAATTAGCATCCACATACCCCCCCGGTACTGAATATCCACAATCATTTGGTTACAGAGTCACGCCGCCTACAAAACGGAGCAAATTTTCGGGGGCAGGGAATTTTTAGGTTGGGCTGTATCTTTGGATGATGGCCTCAATACACAAAAGATCGGAGGGATGTGAATGCTTATCCAGAAAATTTGTGATAGACATAGCAAGACAACAAATACAAGTCGTTAACCCCCGGATGTTGAGGGATTATTGAATCCCTGTCAAAACATGCGACTTTTGACGGTGAATTTTCCGACTTCGGAAAAGATGGGTCGATTCATCAGTATCTCTTGACTTAATCATTAAGTATCATTACGATTGGTCACGATTACCTATTGAAAAGGAGTTGCCATGACCACAAAAGTGATTACTGCGCACATTCCCTTGCCATTGGCCGAGAAGGTAGATCAACTGGCCGTTCGACTTGAGCGCTCCCGTGGGTGGATTATTAAACAGGCGTTATCCGCATGGATAAGCCAGGAAGAAGAACGTCAACGCCTGACAGTAGAGGCATTGGCCGATGTCGATGCCGGCTGCGTCATTGACCACCAAGCGGTACAAGCGTGGGCGGAAAGTCTTGGCACCGATAACCCGCTGCCAGTGCCACGATGATGGAATTAAAGTGGACAAGCAAGGCGCTTTCAGATCTGGCGCGGCTTTACGTCTTTTTAGCGCCGGTCAACAAACAGGCCGCGGCCCGCGTCGTGCAATTGCTGACGGCTGCACCAATGCGCTTCCGGGAGTTTCCATACATCGGAGAAAAAATAGAGGGATTCGAGCCGCGTGAAGTTCGCCGCATCCTGGTGGGACATTACGAGATGCGTTACGAAATCCAGGGATCCAAGATTTATGTGCTGCGAATCTGGCATACGAGGGAAGATCGTTAATCGACACAAATCTTAGCATGCGACACTTTTCATTTAGTGAACTGACCGTCTGGATCAACCCGGCGCAGCACTTCGGCGACGTACCGGCAGCGGTCTGGAATTGCCATATCGGCGGCTACCCGGTGTGCGAGAAATGGCTGAAGAACCGCAAGAGCCGGACACTGTCCTACGAAGACCCCAACACTACAAGTGAATCGTTGCGGCCCTGAACGAGACCATCCGTAAAATGACAGAAATAGACGAAATCATCAGGCAGCATGGAGATTGGCCAGCCGCCTTCTCCGGGAACGGCAAAGGGGTTGCGGATCGTTACCGCAACCCCTTGATTTCTCTCATAGGGACTCTCGATTGGAGCTGCGTCTGATCGCACCCCCCCCAATAGCCTCCAGTGAAGTTATCTTGATCGCTATGGTTTAAAAACGCCAGTTGAAGATAATCATCCCCGGCGCCAATTCGTTGGGAAAATTAGTGAACCATTTATTCTGGGATATGATGTTTATGACGCCTAGCTGCACCCCCGAAGAGGCCTTGGCGGCATAATTGAAAAATCCGAGCTGAAGTCCCGTAAGCTGCCCGGCATAGTTCACAAAGCCGGTCTGCAGGCCCTTAAAGGCATCATCCGTGTAGTTTACGAGACCGGATTGCCATCCAACGAAGTTTTTCTGCGTGTAATTGACCAGCGCCCACTGCACACCCTTATAACTATCCGCGTAGTTGAGGAGAAAACCCCAACTGAAACCGGCGCTGTTACCCGTAGATCCATTGGCAAATCCCAGGGCGAACCCTTTCTGCGGGTTTTCACTCCAGATACCGAGGCTGAAACCTTCAATCGTTGTATTTCTGTCAAAAATGGCAATACCCGGGGTAAGGCTGAGTTGAATCGGTTTCGAGTCAGCCATCGCCACACCAGTCGCAAGCATCATGATTCCCAGCACAATGATGAGTATCCTTTTCATATTCCCCTTCCCCTTTCATTGATGAATTTCAACAACGGCCTCTGTCAATAAATACAATTGTCGCCACGGATTCACTCAGACATTTCCCGTCCGCTGCGGAGTTCAATACCATATCCTTCCATCGGTGTTCAAGCCGGATTTTATCGAACCACCCGGAGGTTTTTCGGCGGAAGACATCCGTCTATTTTCTCGCCCCTGCCTTAACGGTCATCTTCCGAACGTTTTTATGACCGAAGGGGAAGAGCGACCTGGTCAGGCGGGCTAGACGGCGCGGCAGGGGCAGGGCCTGATGGATGCGGACCAGACTGGCCCGGGCCGCCACCTCCCCGGCATGAATCAGATCCCGGGTCCGGCTGAAATCCATCCAGTGCAGATCCCCTACTTCCGGTCTGATGATGACATCGGCGTCCTGAAGCTCGATGCCCTCCAACTTGTCCGCGGCGATCTCCCCCGCCCGCTGGAAGATGTCCTGAGCGGTCTCAAAAACAGGGGCGCCCCGGGCATCCCGATCCACCACCACGGCAATAACCACATCGACATCCGCCTGTTTCACCGCATGGACGGGAACCAGGCTGGTGATGCCGCCGTCGGCCAGCAGCCATTCCCCCTGGCGGATGGGCTCCACCGCTCCGGGAACGGCACAGCTTGCCAGCACAGCCTTGCGCAGGGAACCCTCCTTGAACACCACCCTCTCCCCGCTGATGAGATCCGTGGTCACCGCCAGAAAGGGGATGCGGGTGTCTTCGATATTGATGTCAGCGATGAAATAATCGACCAGCGACTGGAACTCCACCGAGGGAAGAATCGCCGGATGAAAAAGGGCCCGCACCATGAGATAGCGGGTTCTCAGGAGGTGGGAGGCCTTTTCAAGGGCATTTTTCTTCCGGGGGTTGACGGTGCTTCCCAGGGCCTGAAGGGCGGAGTTCTTGAAGGCGGGACTCTGTAAATAGCTCTCCACCCGCCGGTGGATCTCCCGGGGGGACAGGCCGCTGGCATAAGCGCCGCCGATGAGGGCCCCGGCGCTGGTGCCGGCAATGAGGTCGATACCGACATCCTCCTGTTCCAGGACTTTGAGGACGCCGATGTGGGAGAACCCCCGGACGCCACCCCCGCCCAGAGCCAATCCCACCCTTTTCCCCGTCCATTTCATCATGACCGCCTTTTTAAGATTCTCTAAGCTCTTCGAGTGCCTATTGCCAAAGCGGAACTGTTTTTCCGGAATCTCAATCTCCGGAGGCCTGCGCAAGCGTTTTCTTCAGGAATTGCCCCGTCATGGATGTCGCGTTGGCCGCCACCTCCTCCGGGGTTCCCACGGCCACGATCCTCCCACCACCAGGACCGCCTTCGGGACCCAGATCGACGATGTGGTCGGCGCACTTGATGATGTCGAGGTTGTGTTCGATGACCACGACGGTGTTGCCCATATCCACCAGGCGCATAAGGACGGTCAGGAGTTTTTCGACATCGTCGAAGTGCAGGCCGATGGTCGGTTCATCGAGAATGTAGAGGGTATTGCTGTTCGCTCGCTTTCCCAGTTCCCGGGAGAGTTTGATTCGCTGGGCCTCGCCTCCGGACAGGGTGGTGGCGGACTGGCCGAGACGGATATAGCCGAGTCCCACATCGGCCAAAAGCTGGAGTTTCTGCCGGATTGCCGGGATGTTCTCGAAAAATCCCAGGGCCTGCTGAACCGTCATGTGCAGGACATCGGCAATATTCTTTTCCCGGTAATAGATATCCAGGGTGTCCTGATTGAAGCGTCTGCCCCGGCAGGCATCGCAGGTGACATAGACGTCGGGCAGGAAGTGCATCTCGATCTTGATGAGGCCGTTGCCCTCACAGGATTCGCAACGCCCGCCCTTGACGTTGAAGCTGAAACGGCCTGGTTTGTAGCCCCGGATTCGTGCTTCCGGCAGCCCCGTAAAGAGGTCGCGGATGTGGGTGAAGACCCCGGTATAGGTCACGGGGTTGGAACGGGGGGTCCTGCCGATGGGCTGCTGGTTCATGAGGATCACCCGTTCGATCTCCCCGAGATCGGCGATTCTGCCGATCTTGCCCATCCCTCCCCGTTGCCGGTTGATCCGCCGGGCCATGGCCTTGTAGAGGGTCTCGATGATCAGGGTGCTCTTCCCCGATCCGGACACCCCCGTCACAACCGTGAAGAGCCCCACGGGTACCCGGAGATCCACATTCTTCAGGTTGTGCTCATGGGCGCCTTCGATGATGATTTGACGGTCCGATGCCACCCTTCTGGCCGCCGGCAGGGGAATGGCCTTTTCCCCCGCGAGATACTGGCCCGTCAGGGACTTCCCGTCCCGGCGGATCTCCTCGGGGCTCCCCTGAAACACCACCTCCCCACCATCAAGACCCGCCCCCGGACCCATGTCGATGATCTGATTGGCAGCCAGCATCATGTCGGCGTCGTGTTCGACCACCAGGACGGTGTTGCCCAGGTCGCGGAGCTTTTTCAGAGTGGCGATGAGGCGCATGTTGTCACGCTGGTGCAACCCCACCGTGGGTTCGTCGAGAACGTACAGGACTCCCACGAGCCCGGAGCCGATCTGGGTGGCGAGGCGAATCCGCTGGCCCTCTCCGCCCGAAAGGGTTCCTGAGGGCCTGTCCAGGCTCAGGTAATCCATCCCCACATCGAGGAGGAAATTGAGGCGATCCCTGATCTCCTTGAGGATCCGCTCGGCGATTTGCACCTCTTTTGCCGAAAGGGACAGGCCGGAAAAGAATTCGCATACCTCCCGAATGGACAACCGGCAGAGATCGTCGATGTTCCGGCCTCCCACCGTGACGGCCAGGCTTTCCATTTTTAGCCGCGCGCCTTGACAGGCGGGGCATTCCCGGAGATTGATGTATCGGGAAAGCTCCATGCGGACCGCATTGGACTGGGTCTCCAGATAGCGCCGGTTCAACTCGTTAAGGACGCCCTCGAAGGCCTTGGTGTAAAAATATCGGCGGCCGCGCCGATCGGTATAGAAACGGATCTTCTCTTTGCCCGATCCGTACAGCAGTGCCTTCTGCACGGCCGGCGGCAGCTCCGCGAAGGGTATGTTGATATCGAAACCGTAATGCCCGGCCAAGGAATCGAGCATCTGGTGATAACTCAGGGAGTCGCGGCCCGCCCAGGGAACGATGGCCCCCTCCCGGAGGGAAAGGCCGCCGTCGGGGACAACGAGACGCTCGTCGAAGAACATCTTGCTGCCAAGACCATCGCATTCATTGCAGGCCCCGTAAGGGCTGTTGAAGGAAAACATCCGCGGGGCCAGTTCGGGTACGCTGATACCGCATTCGGGGCAGGCGTATTTTTCGCTGAAGAGTAGTTCCTCCCCGCCGGCGATCTGGACGGAAACCAGACCTTCGGCAAGGCGGGCGGCCGTTTCCAGGGAATCCCGGAGGCGCTTCCTTATGCCGTCCTTACGGACGAGCCGATCGACGATAACCTCGATATCATGACGCTTCTGTTTATCCAGAACGATTTCCTCCCCCAGTTCCCTGAGTTCGCCGTCCACCCGGATGCGGACAAAGCCGTCCTTGAGCAGTTTCTTCAGTTCCTTGTGAAACTCCCCCTTCTTGCCCCTGATGACAGGGGCCAGGATGTTGAATTTGGTCCGGTCGGGAAAGGCAAGGATGGCCTCCACCATCATGTCGATGGTCTGGGAACGGATCTCCCGGCCGCACTGGTAGCAATGAGGGACGCCAATCCGGGCGAAGAGGAGGCGGAGATAGTCATATATCTCCGTGACCGTGCCGACGGTGGAACGGGGATTTTGACCGGCGGTGCGCTGCTCGATGGCGATGGCCGGCGACAGTCCCTCGATGGACTCCACGTCCGGCTTGTCCATCTGGCCGATGAACTGCCGGGCGTAGGCGGAGAGGGACTCCACATAACGCCGCTGGCCTTCGGCGTAAATGGTGTCGAAGGCAAGGGAGGACTTTCCGGAGCCGCTGACCCCGGTTATGACCACCATCTTATCCCTGGGGATGTCGATGTTGACGTGCTTGAGATTGTGCTGGGAAGCCCCCTTGATCCTGATAAACTCCATAAAGCTCAGAGCTTGACCTCGACCAGGGATTTGGCGCGGAGTTCGGCGATCCACGTCTCGAATCTTTTGGCGGCCTTCTCGTCTTCCAGTTTCATCCGGATCTCGTGGCGGACCTCGGTGATGGGCTTCAATCCCGCCCCCCGCTTGTCGACGACCTGAATGATGTAGAATCCCTGGGGAGTTTCGATAACGGAACTCACGGCGCCGATCTCCAGACTCAAGGCCTCCTTTTCCACCTCCGGCAGCATGCTGCCCTTTTCCACGAAGCCGATGTCGCCGCCGGCCGCTCCCGCCGATCCCTGGGCAAACTGCACCGCCACCGTATCGAAACTCTCTCCGCCTTTGATCCTCTTGAGAGCGCCCTCCGCAACCTCCCGGGCCCGCTTGCGGAGCAGGTCATCCGCCATGGCCGGCACGGGGATCAGGATCTGCTTCAGCCGCACCGCCTCCTTGCCCTCGTATTCATCGCGATGCTGCCGGTAATAGTCCCCAATTTCATCATCGGTAATCACGATCTTGGAACGGATTTCCTTGCGAATCAGTCGTTGCCGCATCATCTGTTCCCGGAGTTCCTGTTTGTAGCCCTCGAAGGTGAGACCGTCCTTGTTCAGGGCCTGAATCAGCTCCGACATCTGCATGTTTCTGCCTTTGAGAACTTCCTTGACGAACCCCATGACCTCGTCGTCCTTGACGGTAAGGCCGGATTTTTTCGCCTCCTGCTCGATGAGCTTGCTGTCGATCAGCCGTTTCAGGATGGTCGTCTTTCCTTCCGTGAGCATCCTTTCCTTCTCCTGGCCGGTCAGACTGGCCTCGATTTTCTTCTGATAGGGATCGAAGGTTTCATTGAGTTCCGAAAGGGTGATTACATCGTCGTTCACGATGGCCACGATGCGATCCACCACCTCGCCGGCCGCGGGAACGGACACGGCTATTGCCAGTATCGCCGCTATCATGATCAGATATATCTTTTTCATGTTTTCACCTGCTTTCTCCTAATCCATTCTGTCTCTACCACGATCAGAATAATTTTGCCATAGCTAAGGAATTTCGCCCCGCAAGGCCCGCAACAGCTCCTTGACGGCCGCCGTGAGCATCGATCCCGCCAATCCGGGAAGGGGCACGATGAGCTTGAAATCCGGCGTCAGTTTCACCCCCGGGGCTACTCCCCGGGAAAGCGCAAGGATCCGGCCGGGATCGACGGGGCTGTCCGGCTGAAACGCCACCACCAATTGACGACCGTCGTAGCCCATCTTTTTCCCCTTGAGAAGCTTAAGGAGGTTCCTGATCCGGATCACCTCAAAGAGGTTGTCGATTTCTTCGGGAATAAACCCATAACAGTCCGCAAGTTCTTCCCGGATCTCCGCAAGTTCCTCCTCGCCTGCCGCCATTGAGACCCGCTTATAGGTCACGAGCCGCCGCTGTTCGTCGGGCATGTAATCCGCGGGGATAAGCGACGGGAGGCCCAGATTGATTTCCGGCCGGACCTCCTCTTCCGAAACTGGTTCGCCTTTGAGTTCCCGCACAGTCTTCTCCATAAGCTCCGTGTACAGCTCGTACCCCACCGCGGTGACATGGCCGGATTGAGAAACCCCCAGGAGACTTCCTCCCCCACGGATTTCCAGGTCGTTGGCGGCAATCCGGAAGCCGGCCCCGGGCTCCGAAAATTCCATGATCACCTGCAGGCGCTTCCGGGCGTCCCGGGAGAGCATGACCCCCCTGGGAACCAAAAGATAGGCCCTGGCTTCCTCACGGGCACGGCCCACCCGGCCCCGGATCTGATAGAGCTGGGCCAGGCCGAAACGGTCGGCGCGATTGATGATTATCGTATTGGCAGTGGGGATGTCCACGCCGGAACCGATGATGGTGGTACAAACCAGGACGTTGCATTGCTGCTGGATGAAACGGACCATCGTCGCCTCGATTTCCCCCGCCTTCATCTGCCCGTGGAGGACCGCCACCCGGGCCCGGGGGACAAGCTTTTCGATGAACCGTACCATGGAATAGATCGATCGGACCCGATCGTGAACAAAAAATACCTGCCCCTGTCGGTCCAGTTCCCACAGAATGGCTTCCCGGATAATATCCTCATTGAATTCGATAACATGGGTCTTGATGGGCTGGCGATCCTCCGGCGGGGTGTGGATGATGGACAGGTCGCGGATGCCTACGAGGGAGAGATGGAGGGTCCGGGGAATGGGCGTGGCCGTGAGGGTCAGGACATCCACAAGAGTGCGGAGCTTCTTGAGCTTTTCCTTATGCTGTACCCCGAAGCGCTGTTCCTCGTCGATGATCACCAGTCCCAGTTCCCGGAAGCGCACGTCCTTCTGCAGGAGGCGATGGGTCCCGACAACGATGTCCACCGCACCCCTGTTGATTTCCGCCACAATCCCGGCCTGTTCCGACTTGGTCCGGAAACGGTTCAGGACCTCCACCCGGACGGGGTAAGGACGGAAGCGCCGGGAAAAGGTCTGATAGTGCTGTTCCGCCAGGATCGTCGTCGGCACGAGGATGGCGACCTGCCTGGACTCCATGACGGCCCGGAAGGCCGCCCGCAGAGCGACTTCCGTCTTGCCGAATCCGGCGTCGCCGCAGATAAGGCGATCCATGGGTTTGGTCCGGCTCATATCGAGATGGATGTCTTCGATGGCCCGGTCCTGGTCCGGGGTCTCCTCGTATTCGAAGGCGGCGCAGAAATCGTTGTACAGCCCATCGGGAGGGGAGAAGGACCGGCGGTCCATTACCTCCCGGGCGGCATAGATCGCCATTAGCTCCTCCGCCGTCTCCCGGATGGATTTTTTCACCCGCTCCTTGACGGATTCCCAGGAGGTACCACCCAGACGGTCGAGGCGCGGCGTCGCACCATCGGGGCCCAGATATCTCTGGATGCTGTCCAGGCGGTCCACCGGGATATAGAGCTTGTCCTGATCGAGATACTCGATGAGAAGAAAGTCGTTTTCCACGCCTTCCACGGTGAGCTTCTGGAGACCTCCGTAGCGGCCGATGCCGTGTTCCTTGTGGACCACGTGATCCCCTTCCCGGAGTTCACCGAAGGACTTGAGGAAATAGCCCTCCCGGGTGGGCCGGAAGCGTCGCCCCGAAATCTTTTTCCCGTGGAGTTCCTCATCGGAGAGAACGACCAGGCCCAGGGCATCGTAAACAAAACCCGCGGCAAGATTTCCTTCCATGATCCGGAGGCTGCCGGACGCACCGGAGGGGATGGGGAAGAAATCGAGGAAGGCCGCATCGCCGGAGCAAACGTCCCGCTCCGCCCCGGCGGCGTCGGAGAGGCCGGGAGCGGGTTCCGGACCCATGGGACCTTCCGCCGGCAGGCCGGTGAAGGTAAGGCCGTGCTGGACAAAAAGCTGGGCAAGTCGCTGCCGTCCCTCCCGGCCGCGGCATACGAAGAAGATCTGATAACCTTCTTCCATCCACGCTTTCAGTCTTTCCACCAAGGGTGAATGCCCCCCCCTCTCACCGTCCCGGATCTGGATGCCCGACTTGATGCCCGTCATTCCCGCCGTGCGGAAGACCACTCCCACCGGCTGCGGCCCCATGACCAGGCTGTGGATATGGAGGTGCTGGAAAGGCTCACCGGCCCGGTAGAGCTGGGCGCCCGTCCAGTAGTGGGCCTCCCTATCCAGATAAAACCGCTCTTCCCGGCGGGTCTTCAAGAGCAGCCGGTCGGTCTCGTTGGCAAGTTCCTCCCCGGACCGATCGATGGCGAGGGGATCGTCCCAGATAAGCAGACTGTCCGGGGAGAGATAATCCAGCAGCACCCCCGGCGGCGTTTCGCCATCGTAAAAGAGGGGAAAGAGCATGGGGTTGACGGACATGGCCAGGCCGTCAGCCATACGCTCCAAAAGCCGGGACCGCACCGTCCTGGGCAATCCCAGGTCGCCGGCCCGGATCCGGGCGTTACGGATACCCAGGGCCTGCCGGCTCTCGGTTATGATAATTTCCCGGGCCGGCGTCAGGAGGAACTCGTCGATCTCCCGCCGGGAGCGCTGGGAGGCGGGATCGAACTCGCGTATGGCCTCGATCTCGTCGCCGACAAACTCCAGACGGTAGGGATGGGGCGCCGAAGGGGGAAACAGATCAACGACATGGCCGCGGACGGCGAACTCCCCCTTCCCTTCCACCAGGGTAACCCGGTGATAGCCGCCCTGGAGGAGATAGAGGACCCATTCATCGCGGTTGAGAAAATCTCCCAAGGCAATCCGGCGCAGATAGGAGGAGATTATTTGTCGGGACGGGAGTTTCTGCAGGAGGGCCTGCACGGGGACGACCATCAGCGGGCTCTCGCCGGTCAAGAGTCGGCAAAGGCCCTCGCATCTTGCCAGTTCCACCTCCCGCTGCCAGGCGAACAGATCTGTGGATACCGCGTCCCAGGGGGGAAAGAGGAAGACCTGCCCGGCTCCGGAAAAAAAGGACAGGTCGCGGCCAAGCTGCCGGGCTTCCTTTTCCGTCGGGGCGACGATCAGCAGGGGCCGGGCGATCCGCCGGTGCAGCAGGGCCATGAGGAAGGCCCGGGTCGTCGCCTCCAATCCCTGGACGGAAACGACCTTTTCCCGCCCCTCGATCCTTGCCAGCAGTTCCTCCAGGGCCGGATCGGGGCTCCGCATCGCCGGCCGGACGATCTTTCTTGCCATGGGCGGCTAAGAAAGCTCCAGCATCCGGTCCAGTGCCCGCCGGGCGGGAATCCGGACCGATTCCGGAACCTTGACGATATACCGCCTCTCGACGAGGGCGGCATGGATGTCTTCGAGAGTGGTCAGTTTCATATCCGGGCAGAGGAAGTCCTCCGCGGCGGGGATGAAGGTCTTGGTCGGATAGCGGGCTTGCAACTCATAGAAGACGCCCCTTTCCGTACCGACAATGAGCTTCGTCACCTCCGGGCGCCCGGCGTAGCCAATGATGCCGGTGGTGGAGCCGACAAAATCGGCCAGATCCAGGACCTCACCCGTGCACTCGGGATGGGCGGCGAAAGCGGCGTCCGGATGCAGCCTCCGGACAGCCCGCACCGTAGCGGCGGGAAGCAGGTCATGGACGGGGCAGCAGCCCTCCCAGGGGATGATCTTCCTGCCGGTCTGCCGGGCAACGTAACGGGCCAGATTACCGTCGGGAATCATGAGAATCGGCCCTGCGCCGGGGAGGGAACCAACCACCCGGAGGGCGTTGGCGGAGGTGCAGCAGATGTCGCTGTGCGCCTTGATAATCGCCGCCGAATTGATGTAGGTCACGATCGTCGCCTCGGGGTGTTTCTTCCGGGCGGCGGCAAGCTGGGGCGCCGTCACCATGTCGGCCAGGGGACAGCCGGCCTCCTGTCGCGGCAGCAGAACCGTCTTGTCTGGGGAGAGGATGGAGGCGCTTTCCGCCATGAAATGCACCCCGGCAAAGACGATTGTCTCGGCGTCCGTCCGGGCGGCCTCGATGCTCAATCCCAGGGAATCGCCGCGATAATCGGCTATTTCCTGCACCTCGTCCCGTTCGTAGTAGTGGGCCAGGAGGATGGCATTTTTTTCCCGCAGCAGTCTGCGGATCTCTTCCTGCAGCTCTTTCTGATTCATGGACTTTCAACTCCCTGGTGGTCTTCCCGAGCTTGATACCGGCGCCCGAACATCATCCGCCGGCACGCCCCTTTTTTCTATCACGGAGAACTATCTATAATATAACCACCTTTACTTCAAGGGCAAACATGCCTTTGCCCAGCCGGAGCCGACACGGTCATTCCCCCACTTCCACCGGCTTCCGCCGACTCCGGCCCCAAGCGTGGCGCCGCTCCCGGCTTTGTCGGTAATGGTTGACAAGGCCCTCCATTTGAGATAGCTTTCCGGCATGATTCCTGTAGATGAAGCTCGGCAGATCATCCTCGACGGCATCAACCCGCTGCCCCTGGAAAAGGTGAATATTCTGGAGGCCCTGGGGCGGGTCATCGGCGAAGATGTGGCGGCGCCCCGCAATTTGCCCCCCAAGAACAACTCCGCCATGGACGGATACGCCGTCCGCGCCGAAGACACCAAAGCCGCTACGGCCCAAAATCCCGTTGTCCTTACCGTCACCGAAGATATCCCCGCCGGGACGATCCCCAAACAACCGCTGGGGGCCGGACAGGCGGCAAGGATAATGACCGGGGCGCCCCTGCCCGGCGGGGCCGATGCCGTGGTCCGCATGGAGAACACGAGCAAGGACGGTGGGAAGGTTCATATCCTGGCTGCGGCGGTTTCCGGACTGGATATCCGCATGGCCGGCGAGGATGTCGCCGCAGGGGAAACGGTAGTTGGCCGCGGCGCGGTTATACGTCCCGCGGAAGTGGGGATGCTCGCCGCACTCGGCAGATCATTCGTCTATGTTCATCAGCGCCCCACCGTGGCGATTCTGGCCACCGGCGACGAGCTCGTGGACATTGACGAGCCACCTTCCGACTGGAAAATCATCAGCAGCAACAGTTACGCCACCGCCGCCCAGGTTCTGGAAAGCGGCGCCGCGATCCTTCAACTGGGAATCGTGAGAGACCGTCGGGAGGACCTTATTGCCAAATTCCGGGCGGCATCCCGGGCGGATTTGATCATCTCATCCGGTGGCGTCTCCGTAGGCGACTACGATCTGGTCAAGGACATCATGAAGGAAGTGGGCAACGCCATGCAATTCTGGCAGGTGGCCATGCGGCCCGGTAAGCCCCTGGCCTATGGCGCCATCCAGGGGGTGCCCGTTTTTGGTTTGCCCGGCAATCCCGTCTCGTCCATGGTCTCCTTTGAACAGTTCGTTCGTCCCTCCCTGCTCAAGATGATGGGACACAAAAATATTTTCCGCCGGCAGATCCGGGCTATCTTGGAAGAGAACCTTGAAAAAATGGCCGGGTTGCGGTATTTTATTCGCGGCCGGGTGCGCCGGGAGGCGGGGCGATACTACATAAGGTCAACGGGGGAACAGGGCTCGGGCATCCTCAAGTCCATGGTCCGGGCTAACAGTCTCATCGTCCTGCCGGAGATGGAGACATCGATCGCCCGGGGAACGGAGGTTCGGGTGCAGATCCTGGACACATCTCTGGAGAACGCCGATCGTCCCGATTAAGGGGCAGAGAAGCTTGCCGGCGCTATCGCTCTCATTGCATAATCGGGCGCCGGACACATTGTAAAAAGGCAGTATTTTCCAAACGGAAGTGCCAAGGTCACTGGTGGGCCTCCCGGACTTCAAATCCGGTGTGGGGCGCTAAAACCGTCCCAGGTGGGTTCGATTCCCATGCACTTCCGCCATTTTATCAATAAAATCTGGATTTTAGCGATACGATTTCTTTAACCTTCCTTTAACCTGCGGATTTTAGCGCCCCACACCGGATTTGAAGTCCGGGTATTAATTCCTTGACTACAGCTATGATAAAAGAGAATTATCGCTGACCTTGATTAAAGAAAAGAAAGAATTTTCGTTGGAAGCAAGGACAAGAAAATGACTGTCCGGAAAGAACCTGATTTTTTACAGTTAATTTAATGTATAGCGAGATATTATGAAGTTAGTAGTTATATTGTCGTTAGTACTGTTTGTTGCAGGCATTCAAGGTTGCGCCTCCATTAACGCTAGTATTGAGGAAAACGCATTAGCTAAACAGTTTAATACATCTAAAGACTCTTCATATGTATACGTTTATCGGCCTAGCCATGGCATGATTGGAGCGAGTGTTGAACCCAATATTCTTATAAACGGAAGAATAATCGGACCGATTGGAAGTAGTGAATTCATAATGGTGAATCTTAAACCTGGTACTTATCAATTATCAGCTCAAGCGAATAATGTTTTGTTCCCTAGTAAATTATTATTCTCTGTCAAGAAAGGTGAAAATATGTTTATAAAAATAGACTGGCTGTCGGCCAGTAAGACATTTATAATAGCTGACAGAGACGAAGCTATAAAAACAATCAAAGCCCTTACACTTGTAAAGAGCAATGACTATATCCAATAAAATTCACACCTATTGCCTTAAAAGAGGGTGAAATGAAGAAAATAGATATTTTATTCCCTGTTGATGACAAAGACGTAAATAGTGCCGTGAATCATGGTGTTTTTGAGTTTCAGTTAACTGATATCTATGGGAACAAATATATATCCAAGGGAAACTTTCCTATAACATTATAAAAAATCAAAACAAGCCCCTTGCCTACTTCCCTTCCAACAACCTTCTTTTCTCCTCGAGATGTAAAACCGCATACCTCTTAACGCTATCCCTTCTTGCATGATCGGTCAACATCTGGACCTGGTCCAAGGAATAATGCTTCTCGTTGACGTACTGGCTGCATGATGAATGTTTCAAGCCAGAGTACATGTCGATGTCCTCGCCGACCTCCTGACATGCCTTATGCCATAGGTCAACGAGGTAGTCATGTTGATAATGCTTCCCGGCAAGTTTCCCATGCGGATTCACAAAAAAGAAAGGAGAGTCAATTCTGATAGGCATCTTGTCCATTATTTTCTTAAATTCCGAATGACAAGGGATCAGGTGTTGTTTCTTCGTTTTTGTATAATCCACAAGTATTTTTGAAGAAAAAGTCCTTCGAATGATAAACGCATCCTGGTCCCTGAAATAATCAGCTCTATGAAGCGCCATCGCTTCAGAAGGCCTACGTAAGTGATACTTCAACCACCAAAAAATGGGTTTATGTTCTTCGGGAATGGCTTTGATAATTTTGATCTGTCGGTTTTCCGGCAACCACCTAATGATGGGGTCAACGATATTGTATTTCCTCTCCTCCGGAAACATCGGCATTGATGGAATTCGATTCGATTTGTAAGCATGGACCAGACATCGACGGAGACAATAAAGGACGTTCTTTTTTCCTTTCCCTGTTCTGTTTATATCATTAAGCAGCCGGCAAAGGACGTCATATTGAAGCTCATGAAGCTGATAGGGGTGTTTCTTGAACCAAGGCGTCAGGTGATTCTTTATGGAGTTCTCATAGTCCTTATGAGTTGCGGGACTAAGAGATTTACCATCCTCATCAAGCCATTCTTGCAGATACGGAATAATATTCGATGGTGTCTGCTTTTTCCATTTATCAACATCAAAGGCACCATTTTCATAGTCAGCCCTCATTAGCGACAAAAGATGTTCGGCCATTTCTTTGCCGGTTATGCCAGCCATTTCACCATCACGACAAAGATAACCACGATACCGGCTTATCGTATGGATTTTGCCGTTGTGAGGCCAAGCCACATAATAATAATGGCACGTATTATGGCGTTGTATTGACCCCTTCATGCACGCTAACCTGTTAAGGCGGGGCCTAATATGCAGGACGTAAGAGATCAAGCGTCAATCTTTCGCCACTAAATCCTTTTTACCAAGATATTATTTTCCCCCTGCATGGCAAAGCAGGCATTATGAAACATTTTGAGAGTCCTTTTCAAAAGTCGGCTTTGACGTCACAGATTTGCATTTTTTTCCGGCAAATTTATAAAATGAAAAAAACATCGTATAAAATTTATAGAAGGGGTTGTTAACTACAGACGATGCAGGCCAATAGTTATTTAATGTCTTGTAGTTACAAAATACATAGTTGGAACAAATAGTTATGCTCAATTGCAAAAATCATGAGTATTATCGTAAAGTTAGATAGGACTACGATCATGCATACGGTCATTCTCATGTTGAGGGCGCAAATTTTCGCTCTCCAAGAGTAGCAATAATTTTAAAGGCAACAATCCGTTCGCCTCTTCAGTGAAAGCATAACGGATTGTCGCCCACATATTGAACAGCGAAGGCTTTGGCAAGAGAAGTCATATTAGGAGTGTGTTTAAAACAAGTCATGATAGATAAGCATAAGGAGGTTGATATGAATAATTGTTAATATTGAGATGTATTTCAATGAGTTAAGACAAGTTGTCAATGCTATGTAGTAAGTGATTATGGTTAATGCTGATGAACATCAGAAAGTAAGTGGATCAAAATTAATGGAGGAAGGAAATATGGAAGACTGGGAAAAGCATATCAACTACAAAGACGTATTAGCTGGTCTGTTTTATAAATATAATTGGCAATGGTTCGCAAGCCTTAACCTTGAGAAAGGAGGGGTTCTATACGCAGAATCTTTACCACCGATTTTCGCGGAGCGATTTGATATAAGATTTTTGGTGGCCACATATGAAGCCAATCGGATATAAAGCAATAATAAAAGATAGTTGGGATTGTGCCTAGTTGTCAAGTTTTGAAAATTCCTTAT
>Ga0302248_1001520_pt1 | contig 16735 bp, 17 predicted proteins | sample AAG_UR_Leu_MG_FD_193528 | JGI IMG/M metagenome (GOLD analysis project Ga0302248, IMG submission 193528) | Enriched activated sludge microbial communities from anaerobic digester in WTTP, New Holstein, Wisconsin, United States - AAG_UR_Leu | ecosystem: Engineered > Bioreactor > Anaerobic >... | reverse complement strand
CCTTCCTTCACACCGTGGAAGATAACACGAGTTTTTTGGAAAGGAGAACAGGACATGAAGATGACCAACGAACTTAAAATCGTTGATATTGATAAGCTAATACCCTACGCACGAAATGCCAGGACTCATAGCGAGGAGCAGATCAAGCAGCTCCGGTCCAGCATCCGGGAGTTTGGATTTGTAAACCCGGTGTTGATTGACAAGGACTTTAATATCATAGCTGGGCATGGCAGGATACTCGCTGCGAAGGCCGAGGGAGTTACTGAGGTACCTTGCGTGCCGGTTGAGCATTTGACCGAGGCGCAGAAGCGGGCGTACATCCTGGCTGACAACAGGCTCGCGGAACAAGCTGGCTGGGATGAGGAAATGCTAAAAATAGAATTAGAGGAGCTCCGGGCTTTAGATTTTGATATAGGGCTTACCGGATTCTTTGAGAGTGATATTGATGTGGGAGATGCTGTAAGGCCAACGGTGCAAGAAGATAATTACGAGGCAGATATTCCTAAAGAACCTAAAGCAAAGCGCGGCAATCTTTATGCCCTTGGGGAGCATCGGCTTTTGTGCGGGGACAGTACAGATAGTAACGACTGGCACATTCTTTTGGATAGAGGGGATCTCCAGGCTGCTTTGGTGTTAACGGATCCACCGTATAACATGGGGTATGAAGGCGCCGGGAGGACTCCGAAAGAGAAGAGGAAAAACAACAAGATTGAAAATGATAATCTCAGCAACGAGGAGTTTGGGGACTTCCTTTTAAAGTCGTATAAGAACATCCATGCCAATCTTTTGGAGGGCGGGAGTTTTTATATATTCTACAAAGAGCTTGGTACGGGTGTATTTATCACAAAACTTGCCGAGGCAGGATTGACATTTAAGCAGGAGCTTATCTGGGCCAAGAGTCAGCTTGTTCTTGGCGGAGCGAAGTACCAAAACATTTATGAGCCTTGTTTGTTTGGTTGTAAAGGTGACTCAGTAAAGCGATGGTATGCAAACAGAAGAGAGCGCAGCGTTATTGAAAGTATCGACTATATGAGTGAGGCAGAGCTGATTGATACCATAAGAGATCTCCGGAGCGCACTTGAATGTGACGTCATTAGAGAGAAGAAGAACGCGGTCAACGACCTGCATCCAACAATGAAACCGCTCCGACTGCTGGGGAGATTCATTGGCAATAGCAGTCTGCCTGGGGATATTGTTGTTGATTGTTTTGGAGGCAGCGGAAGTACACTGATAACATGCGAGCAACTAAAACGACGGTGCTACATGATTGAGTACGAACCAAAGTACATCGATGTGATAATAAACCGATGGGAAACCTTCACAGGCAGGAAGGCGGTGCTGCTGGGTGAGTAAAATTGCTATGGAGCATATCCAGGTATTAAAAACCTTATATGACAGCGGCAGTATATCAAGGCAAGCAATGAAAACCATTCGGGGCCAGATTATAAATATGCAGAGCTACGACGAGAGGGAGTCATACTTAAAAAAAATAATCAAACGAAGCGCAAAGGCAGGGGTGAGATAGATGGCGAGGAAACTCAATTTAAATGAGCAAGCAAAAGAAATTCTGGAGATAGCCGAGAAGCATGGTGTTGAACAGAATTTCTTTTTTATAACTACGTTTAAGCGGTATCAGGTCCAAATTAATATACTGAATGACTTGGAAAAAACGATAAGCAGCGAGAGTACCCTTGTCACGAAAGAGTATGTCAAGGGCAGGGAAAACATTTATACTCATCCGGCTATTACTGAATACAACAAGACTTCGACCGCTGCCAATCAGACGGTGCAGACACTTGTAAAAATAATAACCACGCTCCGGGACGATGGCGATGGAGACGACAATGAACTGCTTGAGTTCCTGAAAAATGGGAGGTGAGGTGTTATGATTGGAAAATTTAATACTAACATCTCAAGCTTACAGATTTGCGGAGGATGTTCTTTCAGGAAAGATTATTTCTGGGAAGAGAAGAAAACAGGCCTGCCAGCGTTTCATGGGCGAACTGGAAATGTCCGGGCGCAAAGATTACCCTTGGAAATTTGATATAAAGAAAGCCTACCATCCTATCGATTTCATGGAGAGATTTCTGGTCCCCACCAAGGGCGATTATGATAAGTTGACTCTGCAGCCCTGGCAGCATTTTGTGGAAGCCAATCTTTACGGATGGGTAGACAAAAAGACAGGCTACAGGAGATTCCGTGAAGGGCTTATTTTAGTCGGATCCGGCAACGGTAAATCAACAATGGTTGTCGGTAACGCTGCGTACATGGTATCGGTGGACGGAGAGCGTGGTGCGGAAGTTTACTGCTTGGCAAACTCACGGGAACAAGCGAGGATAATATACGATGAGTGCAGGGCGCAGGTGGAGGCAAGCGGCGCATTATCCCGAAGTTTACGAACAACACGCGATGGAATATATTTTGACCCGCTAAAATGTAAAATCCAGCCGTTGGCCAGCGATTCAAAGAATTTAGATGGGCGCAACGTGCATCTTGGGATATTCGACGAGATACAGGAGTACCGAGATTACAAGCTGATAAACGTTATAAAAGCCAAAACGAAAAAGCGGAAACAGCCGCTTATTTTATATATATCGACTTTAGGAACGGTGATCGACGGTCCACTGATGGACTACTACATTTTAGGCGGCCAGATACTTGACGGTTCGGACGCTATCTCAAAGCGGGCATCGGACAGGATGTTCGTGTACATAGACGAGATTGATGAGAAGGACGATCCAGACGATGTGGCCTGCTGGGGCAAGGCGAATCCAAGTTTAGGAACCTTATTAGATTTGGATGATCTAATAGATGAGTGGGAGCGAGTGAAGTTAGTTCCTGCTGAGCGGTCCAATTTCATTAACAAACAACTCAATGTATTTACAATGGTAGATGAGCTGTCGTTCCTCGACACGCAAACCATACGGAAGAATGACCGGACAATTGACATCAACAAACTCAAAGGTCAGCTATGCTATGGCGGTTTTGACCTCGCGGAAACGAATGACTTTTGTTCTGCTTGCCTGGAATTTCCGCTGCCAGACAATGACTTCTTTGTTTTGGAACACAGCTGGGTGCCTCGGAAGAAAATCAAAGAGGACAAAGAAAAATTAGATTGGCTCAACCTTGAAAAAGCCGGAGTGTTATCCTTTGTTGACAATGATTATGTGGAATATGAACTTGTTTTACAATGGTTCTTGCAACAAAGAGAGCTTTACAGGATAGATTCCATAGGCTACGACCCCGCAAAGGCCTTTATGCTGGTAAACGAGATGCGCGGCCGTGGATTTGTGTTAAACGAAGTTAGACAGGGTGAATTGACATTAACCAACCCGCTCGACAATCTAAGGGAAAGATTTATAGACCGGAATATAATTCATAACAACAATCCGCTATTTTATTGGTACCTTGGCAATGTGAAGCTAACAAAAAGAGGCCCGAATGCCACATATTTGCCAACCAAACAGCATAAAAACCGTAAAATTGATGGTTTTGCGGCTTTATTAAACGCGCATTGCGAGTGGATGAGAAAGCACCCAACATATATTGCACCCGATAAAAAAGTATCGACAATAATCAAAATATAAAGGCGGTGATGAAAATTTGAAATTTATAGATTTCCTGTTTAGGCGTCGCAAAACTGAAAAAGCAGCTTCACCGCCGACAACAGGCACAAGGGCGCTGATCCGCTCTTCTTTTTTGCCTCGATGGTTACGGGGCGATTATACGCTACGGAATAGTGAGCTGATTTTTTCAGCAGTCAGCAGAATATCAAATGCGCTGTCTGCAATGCCGGTGCAGCTTTACAGAGGTTCAACACCTGTAAAGAATGATCTCAATGATATGGTGGGATTTGAGCCCAATTCGAACATGACAAGCTGCCAATTCTTCAAAACTATGGAGGCCTGCAGGGGTACAGAAGGAAACAATTATGCATTAAAAGTATACGGACCGGAGGGAACACTGACGGGTTTAAGGCCGCTTGACCCTCTGCGGGTGAAGCCAATACTTGAAGAGGAATCTGGCGAACTGTGGTATAGGATTACACCGGAAAAAGGCGGAGACTACTATCTGCATAACTTTTATATTATTCATGTGCCTTTTATCTCTACGAACGGCTATTCGGGAGTCAACCCAGTGTCTGTATTGCTCAATACCATGTCGTACAATGACGAAATACAGAAGTTCTCTGCCTCTCAACTGCAAAAAGGCATCAATGCGCAGGTAGTGCTGGAAGCTCCGGCAAACCTCGGCGAGCAACAGAAAAAGGACATGATAAACGACTTCATGGAAACCTACAAAGAGACTGCCGGAAACATTCTCTTGCTGGAATCGGGGGTTACGGCGAAGACACTCGACCTTTCACCGGTCGATTCGCGACTTTTTGAAGTTGAAAAGATATCCCGTTCCCGTGTGGCGATGGTTTATAACATCCCTCCGCACCTGTTGGGAGACTATTCGGACACATCTTTCTCTTCGCAGGAGCAACAGATGCTTGAGTTTTTGATGCTGACCATGCTGCCGATAGTGACAGCATATGAGCAGGAACTGAACCGGAAGCTACTGACCAGGGAAGAGCGACGGAGGGGTTATCATTTTGTATTTGATATGAATGCAATACTCAGAGCCGATGCTGCTACCAGGGCAGATGTGCATCAAAAAGCTATCCGGGGCGGTTGGGAGACACCTAACGAGGCAAGAGCTGACTACGGAAGAGACAAGGATCCTAACGGAAATAAATTGTTAGTATCCAGAGATCTTACAACGTTAGAATATATGATTAAAAATCCAGACAAAGGAGCTGGAAATAAAACAGAAGGGAGTACGAATAATGAGCCTGTTTAAGATGTGGGAGAACGCTTATATAAACAAGACCCTGCCGCCGGAGTGGCCGATATGGGAAGATTTCCGAACCTGGGCAATAAATAACCGTTACAAAGCGGAATATGGCTACAAAGGCGAGTTCGGCCCGCAAGGGTGCTTAAAGGCTATGCCAGATTATACCGAGAAGAAAACCACACCGAAAGGAGGTACAAAGGATGCAAGCAAAAAGACTAACACTCGCAGCAGGAACAGAAACAGCGTTTGAGTTTGATTCTTTTTTCAGCAGGTCAGTAATCGTCAAGAACATGACCGGAGGGGCGATACAATTTTGTGACGGTCCATTTGACGCTGCAAAGTCGGCTATTATACCCGCCTTTGGCTGGCAGACCTTCACCGTAACCGTTCCCTACGGAGAAACGCCGAAATTCCATGTTAAGGCCGCCGTTGCCGGTGATGTGGAAATTGACTTCGGTTCTGATGGCATGGGCTTTACAAGCAACACCTTTGACCTGGCTGGCATGATACCGCATACTTTGACATTGACGCAGGGCGACGATACAACCCTTGCCGTTAATCTAACTCGACTACACGGGCAAACACTTGACCTTGATAACGCTGTTCCAATGACAAGCGGGGCGACAGTATTCAATGGCGACGTTATATCAATAACTCCTGCTGCCGATGAGCAAACCGATTATGTCAAAACAAAAATCAATGGCGTTAATTATGGTCGCCTTGAAGCAGCTATCAGCTTGGTTATTAATGGCGAAACAACCATTGAAACAGAAGCGGTCGCGCTTGTCGCTAAGACATTAACGATGACGCCCGGTGAAAACACGACACTAGCAGCTGCACAGACAAGGTTGGTAGGTATGCTTACAGACCTACTCACACCTGTACCGGTTGTAACAGATGGCACCATCTATGTGGGTGATGTCGTGGAGTTTACTGCCACCGCAGGCGATGGGTTCCATGTGACGCTGATAATTGACGACGAACCTGTCGAGCTAGATGAATCGGGCAAGGTGAGCATAACCGTCGCGGATGACATCGTTGCTGTATCTGCTTCAGTGGAAGACAAAGGAGGCGATTAAATGGACAGAATAGACAAACTTAAAGCGATTAGCACAATACCGGCTGATTCAGAGGCCGATATTGCTCTAATAAATCAATACTCAGTGAAGGAACTGACGCCGCAAGATGTCTTTTGTTTTTCCATCATCCTTTGCGATAACGAAGTAGACCGCGACATAGAGCGATTCACGAACGAAAGCCTTGATAAACTTGCACCGCTTTTCCTGGGAAAATCGGTCCTGTTTGATCACCGCTGGAGTGCTGAAAAGCAAGTTGCACGGCTATACCGGACATTCGTCGAGGAGCTTAAGGAAAAAACAACGATGGGAGAGCCGAAGAAGGTGTTGCGTGGCAGTGCCTATATGCTGAGGGAAGGTAACGCCGAACTCATCAAGGCTATTGAGGGCGGCATCAAAAAGGAAGTGTCCGTCGGCTGCCGGATGGGAGGATGTAACTGCTCAATCTGCGGCGAAAAACTCTCGTATAATTGGCAGACCGGCAAAGAACTCTGCGAAAACAACCACTTCAAAGGCGACACCTACGACGGGAAGATGTGCGTTGGCGACTTAGTAGACCCTAAAGATGCTTACGAAGTTTCATTCGTGGCAGTACCGGCGCAAAAAGGCGCAGGGGTGACTAAAGAAGTAAAAATCGACACGATGACACCTGAGGAAAAGCTGGAGATGATTAAGCAACTGCAAATGTCGCTCGCCGATGACGACGAGCGGACAGAAAGGGCGAAATTGATCGCCGAAAACAAAAAATATTTGGAGGTAAAATAACATGACTTTATTTGAACTTAAAGAAAAATTAGCAACCATGAACGCAGCGATTAAAGCTGATGCTGACTGGATTGCCGAAAAAGCAGCGGATCCCACTATACCGATGGATGAGATTAACGCAAAGACCACTCACAGGGACGAGATGGTCACACGCCGCGATCTCCTGCAGAAACAGCATGACGAGATGGAGAAGCAGCAGAGAGAAGCATTAGGAAAACAGCCGAACACCGGCAATCCCGACAAGGACAACCTTGTTAAAAGCAAAGCGGCTTTTTATCGTGCTGTTGCAACGGGTGAGGACAGAACAAAGGTATATGCCGGACTTGGCGCCATTCCTGCCGGTTCCGCAGATTTGGGAAGCGGTTCTGCATTACTCCCGACCACGCTTGCAAGTGAATTAATTGCTGAACCTTTTGAAGAGAACTCCCTCAGAAGGGTTGAGCAGACTTCACAGATTGCCGGCCTGGAAGAACCCAGAATCAGTTTCGCCATTGACGACGAGGATCTCTTGGAAGATGTTATTGACTTTGAAACCGCCAAAGAAATCGAAGCTACAGCCGATACTGTGACCTATGGAAGGTATAAAACCAAAGTCAAAATCAAAGTGTCTGACACCGTTCTCATGGGAACCGATACGAACCTTGTCAATACCATTGAAAACGAACTCCGTTCCGGCTTGGCAAGAAAAGAAAAACTGCGCGCCTTTGCGAAAAGTGCAGACGAGACCCACAAGCACATGAGCTTCTACATGAACGGCATCAAGGGCATTACCGGCAATAACATAGTCGCAGCCATCATGGCTGCACTCGGCGACCTTCCAGATGCTTTCCGTGCAAATGCAAAAGTCATAATGAGAAGTGCCGACTGGTACACCTACCTGCAGACTTTGAACGGTTCTAACAATGAACTGTTCACCGCAAAGCCTGAGGAAGTGCTGGGCGTTCCGGTAATCTTCAACGACAAAGCAGATATCCCTATTGTCGGTGACTTCAGCTATGCAAAACAGAACTATGAACCTGTTGCAACCTTGAAATCTGATGAAGATATTGACAAAGGCGTATACATGTACGTCCTGACCGCATGGGGCGACCACCAGATCAAGCTCAAGAGTGCTTTCAGACTTGCCACCACAGCCCTTGCGGTAATCGGCGGCGTGGCAACTAAGTCTACTAACGCCATAAGTGCAGTAGGAATCTTCAACGGCGAGGCTCCGACCAGCGGAATCACCTACTCGTGGGAATACCTTGACGTGAATACATGGACTACAGCCTCTTCATATGACAACTACAAGACCGCAACCGTGACCGTTAGTGATTCCACTGACGCAGGTGTATCCTTCCGTTGCAAGATCTCTTACAGTGGAGGGGATGCTTACACCAACGTTATTACTATTCCGTCCCCATAAGGAGGCTTTGTTATGGCAGTAACGGCGAAAGATTTAAAAGAATATCTGAACCTGCCGCCGGACTGTATAACAGTTGTCGGTGAGGCAACGGTCAACCGTACTGCCTTTATCGAAAAGGTTGGAGAAGGTGGACTTTACGAGTTTACCAAAGTAGATAGCGACTGGACCCTAAACGGTTCAGTCGTTACTCTTTCCGACTATGGCATTACGGCAGACGAGGCAGAGACCGAAATTACAGTTGATTATCTGACAACCACAGTTGACACATATCTCAACGCTGCTAAATCTAAAGCAAAGGCAGCTGGGGTTCCTGTCTTTGAAAACAATGCACAATATGACTTGTTTATTCTGGCACTGGCGGCCTTGTACTACGACAATAGGGGAATGACATTTCAAAATCCGGCAGACGCAGCAAATGCTCAGCGGATGATTGATAGCTTTGTACTTGAATTAAGGTATGGTGATGAAGATGGCTAAGTATGCAAACGCCGGAGAACTGCGCACCCGAATAAAATGCTATGTCGAGAAATCAAGCTATGTATCGGGCGAAGGGCAGACAACGACATGGGAGCCAAGCGAAATATTCATGTGCAAATGGACTGGCAGCTACGGATCAAGGGTAATGGAGGCGCAGGCGTTAGGCGTAAACGATTCAGCGACAATTATAATGCGTTATATCCCGGATTTGTACGACAAGTTGAGAACCAAGAGGGTTATCATAATAAAAAATGCCGACACTACGGCTAAAAAAAATGGCGTACCTGACAAGGATAATCCAAACTGTTATGAACTTTGGGGTGGTGTAGACAACATTAAAGAAGCGAATCAATTCATGGAATTTCGAGTAAAGAGGGTGGAGCAGATATGACGGATGTAAGAGGAAAAATCCAACTCGCTCTTGATACTGCTCTATATGCCGATAAGGTATTCAGTTTTTGGAATCGCAAAGTCGAAGTTGTCGGGGAAAACAAAGATGAATATATAGTCTATACTCTGTCAAGCGATACTCCGGAAAGTTACGCTGATAACTCTGAACTAATAAAGCTGCACGAGGTTACTATCCGCTATTACTATAGGGATACTTTGCCTCAAACTTCCACAGGACGAACTAAAGTTAAGAACCGGGAAACGCAGATAATTGAAGCCTTAAGAAATGCCGATTTTGAAATAACCAATGTATTTGATGCCGGGGACATTGATAATGTAGGATTTTTTGTAACCTTGATAGAATGCCAATATTGGGAAGTGGTTTAATGAATATCAATATAGACGATTTGGCGGTATCCATAGAGGAACTCTTGGATGATTACAGCGATGAAATATATTTTGCAACAGAAGAAGGGTTAGAAGCTGCTGAAAAGATTTTAATTAAGAATCTTAAGGAAGCAAGTCCTAAAAATACAGGAGAATTTGCTAAGTCGTGGAAAGGCAAAGGTAAAAAATATAAACTCAGACGATATGTCGGTAATACAAAGATGGTGGATGGCAAGAAAGGATCCATACCACTATCAAACATATTGGAGTATTCGACTGTTCGAGGAAAGCCATTTATCAAAATAACATACGAAAAGAGCATCCCCGAAATGAGAGACGCGATAATAAAATCCATAGAGAGGAAGGATTAAAATGGGAGATAATAAAGTAACTTACGGCCTTAAAAAGGTCCATGTTGCGTTTGAAACAGAACCCGGGGCATGGGAAACACCTATAGCGATTCCCGGAGCAGTAAGATTTACACCAACACCACAGGGACAAACATCAACATTCAGAGCTGACAATAGTCCATATTTCATTATAACAAGCAATGACGGTTACACCGCAGAGGTTGAAATGGCTCTGATACCTGATGAGATACAGGCCCGAATGCTAGGCTGGGAAATCGACGATAATGGAATGTTAGTTGAAGTTGCCAACGGCACACCTGAGAAATTTGCATTTTTAGGGCAGGTTGAAGGCGATAAGAGAAATAGGAGGTTTGTGTATTACGATTGCCAAGCTCAGAGACCGTCAAAAGAACATAGGACAACTGGCGAAACAATAGAACCAGCACCGGACGTAATGACATTGACAGCATCTCCGATTGAGATAGCCGGTAAGAAAATTGTAAAAGGCACATTAGAACTTAGCGACACCAACGCAACTGTATATAATTCATTCTTTGACGCAGTTGTTGTTCCTGATGCGGTACCAGCGGCAGTAGTCAAGACACAGTTGGCGGCAGCAATAGCACTGGCGGGAACTCTTGTTGAGGATGAATACACAGTTCCTTCATGGACTAGATTAGAAACCGCTTTAACAGCAGCGACAACAGTCAATACGGATGAATCAGCTACACAGGCACAGGTTAATGCTGCTGAAAAAGCTTTGGAAGATGCTATCCTTGCTCTTGTGCCAGCGGAGGGATAATCATGATAAGTAAAACAATAGAAATAGACGGGAAACAAGTAGAATTGAAAGCCTCGGCAGCAATACCGAGGCTTTATCGTATCAAATTTCGCAGAGACATCCTCCAGGATGTGAGTAAGCTTAAAGATTCTTATGTTAAGAATCAGACAGAAGGAAAGCAGTTTGAGAACATCGACCTTGAAATGTTTGAAAATGTGGCTTATATCATGGCGAAGCATGCGAATCCGGATATACCAGGCACCATAGAAGAATGGCTAGAGGAATTCAATGTATTTTCCATATACCAGGTTATGCCTGTAATACTTGAATTATGGTGTTTGAACGAAGAAACACAGATTGAAAGTAAAAAAAAATTAAAGAAAGTAGCCGGCCGCTGACAACACCCCTATTCCTCTTGCGCTGCTGTGAATTGGGCTTGTCAATGGCTGACCTTGAACTACTTACAGTCGGGTTAGTTACCGATATGTTTGTTGAAAAAAGCAATGACAATGCAGAATATACAAGAGACGCAACGCAAGAGGATATAGACAAATTTTATGCTAATTAGGGAGGTGAGGATATGGCTAAGAAAATCCAAGGTATAACCATTGAGATAGGCGGCAATACTGCCCCACTTAACAAAGCTCTTGGTGAAGCAAACAAGACCTCAAGAGATTTGCAGTCGGAGCTTAAGCAGGTTGACAGGCTTTTGAAATTGGATCCTAAGAATACTGAATTATTGGCACAAAAGCAAAAAATCCTCACCGATGCTGTAAAAAATACCGGTGATAAACTGAACGCACTCAAAGAAGCTCAAAAGCAAGTCAATGAGCAATTCGCAAAAGGTGAAATATCAGAGGACCAATACAGGGCTTTTCAGCGTGAGGTCATTAAGACTGAGGAAGATTTGAAAAAACTTGAAAAGCAACTTGGTAATGTTAACGATAAATGGAAGGAAACCGCCGATAGAGTAGGAGAGTTCGGAGAAAAGACAACAGCATTAGGCAAACAGCTTGCCCCTATTTCGGCGATAGCTGGAGCAGCAGGAGCCGGGATGGTAGGCTTGGCATACAAAGCAGGTCAAGTAGCTGATGACCTGAATACATTGTCAAAGCAAACAGGGTTAACTACAGATACCTTGCAAAAATTTAAGCTCGCCAGCGATTTGATAGACGTCCCTCTCGAAACTCTCACTGGTAGCCTTGCAAGATTAACAAAGCGTATGGGTGATGCTCAGTACGGTACCGCAAGAACAAGGGAAGTATTTGACAAATTAGGTATTACAATAACAGACAGCAACGGAGCTTTAAGAGATAACGAAGATGTATTCAATGAAGTAATTAACGCTCTTGGGAAAATATCAAGCGAAGCCGAAAGAGACTCAATGGCAATGGAACTATTCGGCAGAAAAGCACAGGACTTGAACCCGCTTATCCTCGGTGGAGCAGATGCACTAAAACAAATGGGGGATGAAGCGGAAAGAACCGGGAAAATACTATCACAGGAAGCCCTTGACAGTATCAATGAATTCAATGATGAAATAGATAAGTTAAAAGCCGATGCAGGAGCAACCATGCTGCAGCTTGGGGCGACTATTGGAGAAGCATTATTGCCGATACTCAAGGACTTAGCAGCAGGGCTGAAAGATGTAATGGAATGGGCGAGAGGGCTTGACAAAGGTACTCTTATGCTGATACTTACATTGCTGAGTATTACTGCAGCAGTAGCTCCTGTATTGATTATACTTGGGACTATGGCGGGGGCTATAAGCAAACTAATAGCCCTACACGCTACATATACGGCATGGCTTGGAGGCTCAACTCTTGCTACAAAACTATGGACTACAGTCACGACGATAGCAACAGTCGCAGGAAAAGCTTTTGGGGCTGTGCTTACCTTCCTTACCTCTCCGATAGGCATAGCGATAATTGCCATAACCGCATTGATAGCCGCAGGGGTACTTTTGTACAAGAACTGGGAGAAGATAGTCACATTTGCAAAGAAGATGTGGGAAGGTATAAAAGAGACATTCGGGAAAATGAAAGATTTTATAATCGGCATTTGGGAAGGTATCGTACAGGGTATAAAGGACAAGGTGAATATAGTCTTGGAATTTGTAAACAAAATGATAAATGCACTTAATAAGTTAAAAATCAAGTTGCCTGATTTCATGGGTGGGAAAGAGATAGGATTCAACATCAAAAATATTCCTCTCTTGGCTGATGGTGGCACGATAATTAAGCAAGGTTTGTCTATAGTAGGTGAGAAGGGCCCGGAATTATTAAAACTTCCCCAGGGGGCAGAAGTAAAGCCGTTGGATAACAGCGGAATTGGACCGGTGAATGTATATGTCCAAGCAGATAGCTTGCAGCAAATGGCTGATGTAGTAAGATTATTTGAGCGTATACCGCAAGTCGCCAGACAGGGGGTGTAGATTGTGCCAACGGTAAATATTAATGTTACGAAGGATAAATATTACGATAGAAGCACATTAAATGTGCATGGAACCGACACAACAATATATATCGGCGGCATGGTTACATTTAGTGCGACATATATGAGGTATCAGTCCAATATATCTGCGCCGTTAGCCGATGTGCCAGCTAATAAAAAAATAACCTCTGCGTTACTTTATTTTTATGTGAACACAATATCTGGAACCGGGACGAAGAAACTATATGCTTGGCAAATAGCTAATTTCGTTGAGACTTCAGACGGCATTGCAACATCATATGGGACCATCCCTGAAACTGATATATCACTCGATACTCAGGGGAAATGGTACAGCATAGATATTACAGATTTTGCACAAGCCCATTATGTAAAAGGCAATGATGATTGTTCAATATTTTTAAGTGCCATCCCAAAACCGCCAGATGAAGCAATTGGATACGATGTTCCAACTTATGTATTGTCATCCAGAGAGGGCAGCAATGTACCTTACATGGCTATAACATATGAGGATTTACCTCCAAACCCTCCGACAAATCTATCTCCCACAAGTGAAACGAAGTTGAACAACGAAGTAATAAGATTTAGCTGGACACACAACGGAACGCAGACCGGAGATACGCAAAGCAAATTTGACCTCTTATGGAGCAGTAATGGCGGCGAAACATGGAACACAGTAACACAGTCTACGGCTAACCAATACTACGACATGCCAGCCGATACCTTGCCAGTGGGGAGTATAATCTGGAAAGTAAGAACTTATGCCACAAGTGGGCTTGTAAGCGAATACTCAGACCAAGCAGCATTTACTTCCGCAGGCGAACCTGATGCACCAGTATTAACAAAACCTGATGCCATAGAAAATACATCTACTCCCTTAATAGCTTGGACAGGCACAGGACAGGTAATGTATCAAGCTCAAATCTTGCAGGGTGAAACGGTAGTATGGGATAGCGGCGAAATAGCATCTACAACCGGACAGGCACAAGTCGGGACGGCATTAGCTGATGGCGCAAGTTATACAGCGAAGGTAAGGATTAAGAATCAATATGACTTATGGAGCGATTGGGCATCAAAGGCATTTACGGTTGATTTTGAAGTCCCGAATAAGCCGGTAATTGATATTATAAAGGACTTGGTGCGCTTCAGCTCACGAATCACTATTTCAAATCCTACTCCCGATAGTGCCGGAGGATTTGAGTATAACGAAGTATATCGTAGGGAAGTAGGCGGCTCATGGATGCGCATAGCAACCGAGATTGAAAGAGACATCACATATGAAGACTGCGCCATGAAAAGCGGTCAGCCTTACGAATACAAAGTCAGAGCGGTAGGTACCTATGGCTATATGGACAGCGATGTCAAATTCTCAGAAGTAAAGGTAAAGGATTCCCAGCTTGCTTCTCTGACTGATAAAAGCCTGTATGTCCCTCTTAGATATGACCCTAAAAGAACCATATCCATAGGAGCGGAAAGAGCATTGATGAAGTTCGCGGGCAGAACGCAGGCAGTAACGGAATTCGGAGAGCATATCGACAAAGGGATTGCACTTCAATTCGTAGTTGAATCATTGGAAAATGTGGATAAGTTAATAGAACTTGTGGAAAGTACCGAAACCCTGCTATTTAGAGATGGCAAGGGCAGGAAGATATATTGCACAGTTGGGAACCTTGACATTGAGGAACTTGAAAACTATTGGACTGTCTCATTTGCCATAGCGGAAACGAGCCATCAGGAGGCGGTATAATGCAAATAATTGAGCAAGGTGGATATACAAGGCAACAGATAATTGATGTGCTGCATGCCAAAAACACATCCCGGGTTATCAAGTTTCGCTATGACCTTTTGAACCGGCAGGAGATAAGAATAGGTGAACTAGATAATGTAGTAAGCGGAGAAGTTAGCATGTCCTCTCTGGCAACGGACATCAAGCGAACCGCCAGACTGAATATGAAAGATAACAAAGATATAGATTGGCTGAATGACCGTGTTCAGCCTTTCTGTATGCTAAAAATGCCGGATGGATGGGTAGAGTGGAGCTTGGGAATATTTCTCTTGAACAGTCCAAAACGGAAGGAACAGAACAGGCAAGTCTACAGAGACATAGAGGCTTATGATGGCTTGCAGGTACTTCTTGATGATAAGTTTGACAGCCGATATGCGATAGTATCCGGAACGAAGTACATCACAGCAATTAATAATATCTTTTTTACATTAGGAATAACAAAGGTTAACATACCAAATACCGATTTAACGCTGTCTATAACCAAAGAATTTGAGATAGGCACAGCAAAGTTAAGAGCAATCAATGAACTGCTTGGAGAACTCAATTATACGTCTCTGTGGGCGGATGAAAGAGGATACTATACCGCAATGCCTTATATAATACCCTCGGATAGAGCTATAGATTATCAATACAAAGATGATGAACTATCAGTAATATATAACGGCTTAGAGGAAGAATTAGACCTTTTTAGCGTACCTAACAAATTTGTAGTAGTGCAAAGCAACGCAGAAACGGAACCTTTGACAAGCACATACACAAACGAAAACCCCGGAAGCATAACATCAACAGTCAATCGGGGGAGAACTATAGTAGATGTCCGGGAAGTAGACAACATAGCAGACCAAACAGCCTTAGACAACTACACAAAGCGAATAGCATTTGAGGCATCACAAATATACGGACATATCGAATTTGAAACAGCAATAATGCCTATGCACTCATACAGCGACCTCTTGCAAATCAAATACAGCAGTCTTGGCATAAATGATAGGTATGTTGAGACTAACTGGACTATACCGCTTCAGGTGGGCGGGAGGATGAAGCACAGCGCAAGGAAGGTGGTTGCTATATGATTAAGCCTGCAGACTTTTTGAAGATAACGAAGGGCGGTACCCCAAAAGCACCTTATCGGCTTGGAAAAATAGACCCCGCATATTCCTCCGGGCGTCCGAAAATAGTCTTTGACGGGGAAACCACAGCAAGCGAAAAACAGTATCCTTATCTTGAATCATACAGCCCAGTGGCAAATGACCGTGTGCTGCTCCTGAAGGTATCAGGCAGCTACGTTATAATAGGGAAGGTGATATAATGCAACCCAATACTTTCAGTATAAATCTTGACCTTATAAACCATGAATATGTGCTTGTAGATGGCATTAAGGTAACCAGTGGAGATACAGAAGCAAATGTATTCAATATTAATCTAATACGAGATTTTGTACCTGTTAATCTAACAGGTATTACAGCTGTAATAGTGTTCTCAAAGCCCGATAGAAAGATTGTGTATCAAAACCTTACACCTGTTGATTTAACTACGGGAAAGTTTACTTGCACCCTAAGCTCTCAGACGATAGCAGTACCGGGAGAAGTGAAATCAGAGGTAGTATTGTACGAAGGAACAAAGCGACTGACATCAGCAAGGTTTAAGTTTATCGTAAATAAAGGGCTATTAGATGAAACGGCAGTAGAAAGCAGTAATGAGTTTTCCGCACTGACTGAAGCATTAGAGACTGTAAATCAATACAATAGCAGGATAACAGCAGTTGAGCAAGGCCAAGCGTCGCATGAGGCAGATATTGCGACACAAACAGAATTAGGACATATAAAAGTAGATGGAACATCAATAACAATAGATGAAAATGGTATTATAAGCAGTGACAATAAAATAATATACGGATATCAAATAGACGAAAGCAACACAAATCCATTAACATCTGTAACATATATAGATGGTGCTATAGGCATGACGCCAGCTACAGCAGGAGATGGTGTAAGTGCTGATTGGAATAACGTATATCCATATAATAAA
>Ga0302248_1001515_pt1 | contig 16764 bp, 20 predicted proteins | sample AAG_UR_Leu_MG_FD_193528 | JGI IMG/M metagenome (GOLD analysis project Ga0302248, IMG submission 193528) | Enriched activated sludge microbial communities from anaerobic digester in WTTP, New Holstein, Wisconsin, United States - AAG_UR_Leu | ecosystem: Engineered > Bioreactor > Anaerobic >... | reverse complement strand
GGCCGAGCTTGACTCGGAAGAAAAGAATAAAATAAGCCACAGGGCAAATGCTCTCAAAGAGTTTGTAAAGAAGCTGGATTAATGGTATGTATATTGCTTCACATGCTATAAATTGCATGGTGAATTGCAAAAGTAGAATCCAGAGTTAAAACACCGCCGAAAAAATGTAGAAGTAAATTCCCAATGATAGTAATGATAAGGGTTAAAAAGGTATTATTATATAAAGGAAAAGCATAAACCACCGATATAATGTTAAAAGTTTGAAGAATTTACACATAACAAATAGACCTGTGATCAGAACATTTTAGAAAAATGCAATACTAAACTCCACAAGCCAATGGGATAAAATTAATTTAATGTACCGCCGGAAATTAGTTTTGCAAAGGTTAAAGAATGCGGTATATACTTTATTTAGAGAAAATAAGCTCAGGTTTAAGTATTACATTATCACGGGGGATCTTACTGATATTCAAATACTTAGGCACCTCTTCACCATAGAGGAAAGCAAAGACTTCAAAGGGTGTTTTATCACCAAGGGAGCGACGAGGAGTCGAATTAATATGAGAAAACATAAGGTCAATACTGCCTTGTGTTAGACCATCAAGGGGGAAAGAGTTTGGGATTATGTCGCGCACATAATTATGTCCATTTTCAACATGTGGTTTTTGACTTGACTGCATTGGATCACAATAAAAAATGGAAAGGCGTGAATTGCCATATGGATCCAATTCGAAAAGCCGATGTATCTCGAACTCAGTTCCCCGGTCAGTCAGTAATACAGGGAACAATTTAGAAAATAATTTAGCCCCTAAATTTTCCTGTAGCTTGTTTATGGTTTCTGCCATGCTTTCACTGGTTTTATGTTTGTGAAGGAACCCTATCATAAAGGCTGCTTTTTCGAACAAGAAAGTTTGAATATATGGGCCACTGGGATTATTGTAGACGGTGTCCATTTCCACTATAGGCGTTTCGGGATTTTCCGAACGAAAACGGAGGTAGTCTGCATACTTGCGACCATCATAATTTACAGGTTCTTTACGTTTCTTGTACTTATTCTTGAATTGCTTGCGATTGACTTGTTCTTTAAGAGAAAAATTATCCACGCCAAAATCTTTAAAAACGCCGCCTTCTATGTAGTTATAGAGTGTTCTTTCACACTTATCCAACTCGGGATGAGCAGATAGTATTTGGTGTACGGACTGTCCTTGTTTAAGCAAAGGGGTGATTATCTGGGCAATAGAGTTTCGTTCCATTATAGTAAGATTTAGGCCTGCGCGATAGTCGACAAGATCCCTATGATATTCCTGGTCAGCAGCTAAAGCATTGTAAAAATATTTGTCCAAATGGCATTTGGAAGAATCTTTACACTTGTTACATGCTCCCGGAGATTTGTCACGGCGATTGCATTTTGGTTCCTCGTAAAGATCACACTTTTTTAAACAAGGTTTAACAGGGCATATTTTCATTTTGGCGCATATGATAGGGTGATTAAAGGTATTACGGGGTTTAAACATGCGATGCTTTCTTATTTCCTTGGCTACGGTGGTTGCATCTTTACCTATTGTTCTTGCAATTGATGCTTTAGAGGAATTGTTTTCAATGCCGGCTTGAATTATTTTTCTATCCTCCAAAGATAGATGAGTACTATCATGAAGTTGCTTTCGTTTCATAATAATAAAACCTCCTAAGGCGGTACATATTAATTATGAAACATAGATTTTAGTCTTGCAATCCTAATGTGGAATTTGATGCAAAACTAAATTCCAGCCGCGCCTTCTTACTCTGGAAGTTACTTTTGCAGTTTACGCCTTAAAATTTTCATATAAAAATTAAAAATTTTTGTTGTAATTTTTATCCCGCTGGAATATAATAGAGTGTAACAAAAAAAATAAATATGCTCAATCGATCGCTGAGTCCCTTTCAAAGGGAACGGGGGAACCAAAAAATGGGGTGAATCCTGAATAGTCAGGTAGGGCTAAGCTCTTTCAGTCCGAATCCGTCAGCTAACCTCGTAAGCGTGGGAAGAGGAGGACTGGGTGTAATTTGAAATAGTTGCAGCCGTGGTTTACTCCACGGCTTTTTCAACCCCCAAATTACCTGTTATCACCCGCCTTCTTTAAAAAAAAGGAGGTATTGAAATGTCAGTAGCAGCCAAATCGTACAGTGTTGTCAACCCGTATCATCTCAAAAAGCTTCTTAGAGTCAGAAAAGCAGAAATAAGTGATATTAATTCAATATACGATGTTGCATCCTCGGTAGGAACCTCGGAGAAGATTTCCGAACAGGGGTTTCTTGTGGATGATTACCTGTCGAAACCTAATTATTATAAAAAGAAAATAGGCCATTGGATTGAGAATCTGGAGCATTTTTATGTTGCCGAATATGATAAGGTATACGGATTTATGATAGCCTATACAAAAGAGGAGTGGCTAAGGGACAATCCCAGTTGGCTCCAGGATGTATACTGGAATCCGGAATCTGATCCAAGCTGGACGAACAAGTTTATTGTGGTTGACAAAACTGCCGTATTTGCAGATTTGACGGGTATGGGAATCGGAAGCCTTATTTACAAGAGGCTCCTGGAGGACTTAAGGAATGAAGGCATTAAGCATATTTTTGCAGAGACCATAATCAGCCCCCAGCCCAATTTTGCTTCCCTCCAGTTCAGGAAAAAGCAGAAATACAGCCTTGCGGGGGTACGTTACGAGAAGTACAATAATATCCTTTATACTGATTTGATTTACCATAAAAGTGCGTTTGATGCTCTTACCTGATTAATTGAAAGAACTAAAAAAAGGGATATCGTAAACTATTTATTCAATAGTTTTGCGACATCCCTTTTTTAAATATTATCTACCGGACATGCTTCTTTCAGCCTGCTCGATTAATCTCTTCACCATTGTTCCGCCTACTCTGCCTGCGTCCCTTGCCGAAATGTCACCATTATATCCTTCTTTTAAGTTAACACCTACTTCGGATGCTACTTCATATTTCATCCTATCGAGTGCTGCCGTTGCCTGAGGTACTACTTTCTGATTATTCCTAGCCATTTATATCACCTCCTGATATTATGTTTTACTGAAACGAGAATAATATTAGTGTTATATAATTGATACGATTCCAATTTTAGCTTGCAATTGAAATAAAGATATGATATAAAATAATTAAAAGTCAAAGAAAGTCAAAGTCAAAACGCGGAGGTTAACATCATGGATATTAACAAATTAACACAAAAAGCCCAAGAGGCTGTTATCGAATCACAGAGCCTGGCAATAAAGCACAATCATCAGACTGTTGAAGGAGAGCATTTGCATTTCGCAATCATTTTGCAGAATGAAGGCTTGATTCCCAAGCTGCTTTCAAAAATGAACGTGCCTTTTGATTTTTATTATAAGGATATTTCAGACCTCCTTGACAAGATTCCGAAGATTTACGGAGAGACAGCTTCTACTCCTTATGTTTCCAGAAGGTTTGAGCAATTATTCCTAAGGGCGGATGAAGAAGCAAAAAAATTCCAGGATGAATATATCAGCGTTGAACATATTTATCTGGCGCTGATTGATGAAACAAATACACCTTCTTCTAAAATTATAAAAAAATACGGAATAACCAGGGAAAAGTTCTTAAGGGAACTTTCCGCCGTAAGAAGCAATCAGAGGATAACCGGCCAGAATCCGGAGGAAACTTATGAAGCACTGAAAAAATTCGGCCGTGACCTGGTGGAAGATGCGCGTAAAGGGAAGCTTGACCCGGTGATTGGCAGGGACAATGAAATAAGGAGAATAATCAGGATACTATCCAGAAGAACAAAGAACAATCCTGTGCTTATCGGAGAGCCCGGAGTTGGGAAAACAGCTGCAGTAGAAGGCCTGGCGCAGCGGATTATGAAGGGGGATGTGCCTGAGGGGCTGAAGAACAAGACGATTTTCTCCCTGGATATGGGTGCGCTTATAGCCGGTGCCAAATACAGAGGGGAATTCGAGGAGAGGCTCAAGGCAGTCCTTAAAGAAATAGAAAAATCCAACGGCAGAATAATTATGTTCATAGATGAAATCCATAACATAGTGGGCGCAGGGAAGGCGGAAGGCGCCATGGATGCAGGGAACCTGCTGAAGCCAATGCTTGCAAGGGGGGAACTGCACTGCATCGGGGCTACTACACTGGATGAATACAGGAAGCATATCGAAAAGGACGCAGCTCTTGAAAGGAGATTCCAGCCGGTGCTCATAGACGCTCCGGACGTGGAGGATACCATATCAATACTGAGAGGGCTTAAGGAGAAGTTCGAGATACATCACGGGGTGAGGATACAGGATAATGCTCTGATATCGGCTGCAGTACTTTCAAACAGATATATCAGTGACAGGTTCCTGCCGGACAAGGCCATTGACCTTATTGATGAAGCCGCAGCCATGCTGCGTACGGAGATTGACAGCATGCCCGGTGAGCTTGATGAGATAATGAGAAGGATAATGCAGCTGGAGATTGAAAGGGAAGCACTGAAAAAAGAAAGCGACAAGCAGTCCGAGGAAAGATTGGAGGCCTTGAACAGGGAGCTTTCAGAGCTGAAGTCCAAAGGCGATTCCATGAAGGCTCAGTGGGAATTGGAAAAGGAGAACATTAAGAATATCCGCGAGATAAAGAAGAGGATTGAGGAGACAAAGGCTGAAATTGAGAAGGCGGAAATGAAATACGACCTCAACAGGGTTGCGGAATTAAAATACGGCACGCTTATTGAGCTTGAGAAGCAGTTAAATGCTGAAAAGGCAAACCTTGAAAAAATGCAGGGCATGGGGCAGCTTCTCAAGGAAGAGGTTACAGAAGAGGAAATATCAGATATAATATCAAAATGGACAGGTATACCTGTAAAGAAACTAATGGAAAATGAAAAAGAAAAACTTCTCCGGTTGGATGACATACTCCACAAAAGGGTTATCGGCCAGGACGAGGCAGTATCTGCCGTAGCCGATTCGGTGATCCGTGCAAGAAGCGGGCTCAAGGATCCGAAGAGGCCTATCGGTTCCTTCATATTCCTCGGGCCTACAGGGGTAGGGAAGACAGAACTTGCCAAGACCCTTGCGGAAGCGCTGTTTGACAGTGAGGACAACATTATTAGGATAGATATGTCGGAATACATGGAGAAACATACGGTTGCAAGGCTGATTGGAGCACCTCCGGGATATGTGGGCTATGATGAGGGAGGGCAGCTTACCGAGGCAGTCAGAAGGAAGCCTTATTCGGTACTGCTGTTTGATGAAATAGAAAAGGCCCATCATGATGTATTTAACATATTCCTGCAGATACTTGACGAAGGAAGGCTTACGGACAGTCAGGGCAGGACGGTGGATTTCAAGAACACAGTGATAATAATGACTTCAAACATAGGAAGCATGTATCTTTTGGAAGGGGTGGACAATGACGGTGAGCTGAAGCCCGAGGCAGTAGAGGCCGTTAATGAGGAGCTTAAACGGCATTTCAGGCCTGAGTTCCTTAACAGGGTGGATGATGTGGTGTTTTTCAAGCCCCTGCTGAAGGAACAGATAAGAAAAATCATTGGCCTGATATTTGAACAGGTGGCGGAAAGGCTTAAGGACAGGAATATAAAAATCTCATTAAGCGAAAATGCGAAGGACTATATAATCGGCAATTCCTATGACCCGGTATACGGAGCAAGGCCTTTAAAAAGGTTCATACAGAGGAAAATGGAGACTTCAATAGGAAGGGCTTTGATTGCAGGGGAGATTAATGACGGGGATGACATACTGATTGACGCGGATGAAAAGGAGCTGAAATTCAAGAAGCTTTCATGAAGAATTTGCTGAATCATATTTGAAACAGTGCAAACCTGTGATATATTTAAATATAGAGATTAAAGCACACAGTTATCATTTATTAAGGAGGAGATGAAATGGGCAAGACGTACGAGCAGATAAATGTGGGGGATAAGGGAAGCTTCGAGAAGACAATAAGCGAAACTGACGTATATATGTATGCAGGCGTAACAGGGGATCTCAACCCGGCGCATATTAATCATGAAGCTATGAAGAACACCAAATTCGGGGGGAGGATAGCCCACGGGATGCTGACGGCAGGTTTGGTATCTGCAGTACTGGGAATGCAGCTTCCGGGCCCCGGAACCATATATCTTTCACAGCAGCTCAACTTCAAAGCACCTGTAAAAATAGGAGATACTGTAAAAGCTGTGGCGGAGGTTGTAGAAAAGCTGGAGAAGGGCAGAGTAAGATTAAAAACGAGCTGCTATAACCAGGACGGGGTTGAAGTGCTGGACGGCGAAGCTCTGGTAATAGCGCCAAGAGAATAGAAAGAAGGGACTTTATGCAATCAGTTATCAGAAACCAAAAGGATGTTGAACCGGTAAAGAATCCAAAGCACAACGAGGTATACGGCAGGCTGCTTGCTAAACAGGAGGAAAACGGCAGGCTTTCCGCACATCTGACTACCGTTAAGCCGGGAGGAGAAATCCTTCCCCATACCCATGAGGTGCTTGAAGTATTTTATGTAATTGAAGGGGAAGGCTTGGCGCTGGTTAACGGTGTAAGGCAAAAGGCGGAAAAAGGTACAATTATTGCTGCCAATGCAGGCAGCGAACATGGAATAATAAATACGGGAGAATCGGATATGGTATTGTTCTGCGTATTCTCTCCGGGAATTGCATAAAAGCTGTGGGCCATAAGTTAATACTTATAGCCCATATTTGTTCTATAGCTATAATTCCGGAATGATAGCGCAAAATATAAGGATAACATAAATTGCAGAGGTGTAATATGTTCGAAATCAGACTTACTGAAAATGAAGCGGGCCAAAGAGCAGACAGGTTCTTAAGAAAATACCTGAAGGAGTATTCATTAGGGGATATATACAAGCTTTTCAGGACAAACAAGGTCAAGCTAAACGGCAAGCGGGTGAAGGAAAACCAAATGCTTAAAGAGGGAGACCTGCTGCAGCTGTATGTTGAAAAGCCGGAAAGGGCTGCAAAAACTGCGATACCCTTGGTAAAACCGGTCGGAGGCATTGATTTGATATATGAGGATGCCAATATAATAATTGCTGATAAACCTGCAGGACTGCTCACCCATCCTGATAAACCGGGGGACACCGATACTCTTCTTGACAGGGCTTTGTACCATATATACGGTGAAAAGGAAGCTGGCGAATCCCGGACCTTCTCACCGGCAGTGTGCAACAGGCTGGACAGAAACACCAGCGGTATTGTCATAATAGCAAAGAACTACAAGACACTTAAGGCAGTAAACCATTCCATCAGGGAAAGAGGAATAAGAAAGCTCTATCTTTGCATTGCAGCCGGAAAAATGGATAAAAGCGGCGAGATAAAAGGATTCCTGGAAAAAGACCGGAACAGGAACATTGTTTATGTTAAAGAGAACGGAACCGGAGATGGGAAGCAGATACATACAATATTCAGGACCCTTGCCGTATCGGAAAGCATCAGGGAATTGGGCAGGCAGTTTTCACTTCTGGAGGCAGAGCTTGTGACCGGAAGGTCCCATCAGATAAGAGCGCATTTTGCATACCTGGGCCATCCTATTGCAGGTGATGTGAAATACGGCGACAAGACAATAAATGAATACTTCAGAAAAAGATACGGCCTGAAGCATCAATTCCTGCATGCCCACAAGGTTGCTTTTGAAGAAGTACACGAGGATATAAGCTATCTTAAAGGAAGGAGTTTTCATTGCGATTTGGATCAAACTGCTGCAATGACGGCTGCTTCGCTGTTTGGAACTGATTGGGTATAAAAAACACCTGCCGGGGGGAAAATTTAGGGGAGGTGTTTTTTTGTGCGCAAAAGAATGATTCAGGATCCGGCGGCAGCAATAGTCGACGCCGCAAAATCGGATAACTGTGTGGAAGATGTACTGAATATGATAGAAGCTCCAAAAATAATCGGCCAGGGAGCTTGTGTGGTAATAACCGCAAATATGGTGGACAATAAGCCTGCGAGTACGGGAACCGTCGTTCATCCTGATTTATTGAGAAAGGTAATAAGATATGCCAAGGAATTCAATCCCTCAAGGATTGTAGTCGCTGCCGGCTCCGGGGGTGCTCCTACACAGCAGGTTTTTGAAGAAATCGGATTTAACAGGATAATTCGGGAGGAAGAAATAGAATTCATGGACCTGAATTACGGACCTTATATCGAACTAAAGCTCAACCATGATATTATTCCATCAATTAAAATAAACAAGCTGTGTGAGGAGATGGATGTACATATTTCCTTTACCCCGATAAAAATGCACAAGGAGGCAACAGTATCCCTGGGAATAAAAAATGTGGCCCTTTCATGGCCTCCCGCCGAAATCCACGGAATGCCGAAAAAGAAGCTGGGCATTCATGAGGATCTGCATAATTTCATTGCGGCAATGGGTGAGGTTGTACCGATAGATATAACTTTACTCTCGGGGATGAACGGCATGATATGGACGGGCCCCAGCGACGGCAAGGCTGTAAGCTCTAATCTCATTGTAGCCGGTACAGACCCGGTGGCGGCGGATGCAGTGGCGGCGAGAATGATGGGCTTGCTGCCTCAAGCAGTGCATTATCTTTTTGAATTGCATAGAAGGGGTTTGGGCCAGGCTGATATAAAAAAAATAAATATGAAAGGCGTGCCGCTTGTGCAGGCGGAAGAAATGTTCAGCATGGCAGCACTAGGCGAAAGCATAGCTATAGACAGGCCGAGGATATTGACTTTTCACGGAGATTAAAAGCAAGCATTTAATACAGATAATACTTCAACTAAATCTTCCGGCCTCAATGTTTCTATATACTCAACATCTCTTTGATTATAATCCATTGATTTAACATGCTCTATCATAACGTACCCGCAAGTATTGTAATCTGACAGTTTAAGATGCAAAGGAAAACCATTATCAGTCCTTGTTATAGGACAGAGTAATATCAATCCGGTCATTTTTACGAAAGTATCATTGCTGATAACCAAACCCGGCCTGCGCCCCTTTTGTTCATGGCCAAGCTGCGGGTCCAGTGTTATCCAAAGTATATCGCCCTGTTTTGGCACATAGGACATTTATTACCACTCCTCTTTGCCGACTGGTACACCCCAGTCATACTCTTCCGGTTTATAATCACCTTTATAGTCCTTAAATAATTCTTCCAAGGTGTATTTTTTTAATGCCTTATTGGGTCTGAATAAAATTATTTTATTGTCCTCCAGGGATATTGCTACATTGTCACCCTCAGAAATATCAGCATGATCCAATATATATTTTGGTATCCTGACTCCTTGGCTATTACCCCATTTTTGGACTTTAGAAATATACATTATAAATCACTCCGTAATTTTAAATTATATTATTTATATTATCTGCCATGCACAATCATATAATCCCTCCTTTTATCATGTATATATAAAGTATATACTTTTAAAAATAATATGTCAATATAAAAAGCAAAATATAGAACCATATTAACCTAGCTCAAATGCTTAAATAGAACACACTCCTTACTAAACCTATAAGGAAAACCGCCGAATACGGAGGAGTTCCGGTAAAGTTTATAGGCTATCTCGGATAAGAGCGGATAGATATGGATAGGAATGTTTAATCGCATTTTGGCAGGGTTCCTTTGCAAGAAATTGTAAAAGAAATAGGTTATAATAGAATTAAGATAAACGTCGACGTTATTTATATGAGAAATAAGTTACGAATTTAGGTTGTGTTTGAAATAGCTTTATATATCATTTGGAGGTGTTGATCAAGAGAGAAAGCAAAAATTTATTATTATCACAACCAAATTTGAAAGAAAGAGGTGGAATTATGGATAATAATAGAGTATTACTTTCGAACCTGAAAGCCTATCATAAGTTGGAGAAGCTATTGAAGATTCAGGAAGCATTGGACAGCAACAAGATAATACAAAAAGCAAAAGCCAATGATGCAAAAGTTGAAAGTTGTACGGCATCAAACCCGATAATCTAGAACGAAAAAATCGACGCAAGTCGATTTTTTTACATGGGGCATGGATGGGACATGGGGGAGAAACGTCCCCGTGTCCCCCCCGCGTCGCATTATTCGTATAATATGCTATAATTATTAGGAACATAAGTAAATAATAAAGCGTAGCGGGGCGATGGCATGCAAAAAAAATACCCGGTAAGGCTCAGTGAAAATAGAATATTTGTCGACGCTTATATGTCGCAGCAGCTTGGTTTTTCTTCCAGGCAGATAAAGAAGCTGTTTAAGGGCAAAAAAGTATGCATTAACGGAAAACCGGCATACAGGGATAACAAGCTGAAGGATGGAGATATTCTTGAGGTGGATTTGTTCGTAGAGGCGAGAGAGGATATAGTTCCGGAAGACATTAAGCTTGATATTATTTATGAAGACGAATACCTCTTGGCAGTCAACAAGCCTCCTTATATGCTGGTGCACCCTACACCCAACCACCCCGGGAGAACCCTGCTTAATGCAGCCGCTTATTATTTTGCAGGGAAGGGGGAGGAAGTATCGCTGCGCCTTCTGAACAGGCTGGATATGAATACCTCCGGAATTGTTGTGATGCCAAAGAACGGGCTGGTACACGGCAGGCTTGATGAAATGATGAGGTCAGGGGGAGTAAGGAAATTCTACACAGCAGTTATTGAGGGAATAGCCGCACCTGAAAAGGGGGTCATTGACAGACCCATCGGAAAGGACGAATCGGATCCCATAAAGCGAAAGGTAAAAAGTGACGGGCAGCCGGCAGTTACCAAGTATGATACGTTAAAAACAGGCAAGAGCCATTCCCTGGTGCGCCTGGAGCTTGTAACGGGCAGAACTCACCAAATAAGGGTACATCTCAGCTTTCTGGGGCATCCTATTGTAGGAGACACTCTGTATGGGAAAAAAAGCTGTCTTATCGGCAGGCAGGCATTGCATGCATCGGACATGGAGCTGGCCCATCCTGTAACGGGCAATTTGCTCAAGCTTCATGCAGAATTCCCGGAGGATATCCGGTTGCTTGCATCAAGGCTTGAATTGGAGTGAGAAGAAGTTGAAAAGCTATAATACATATATAATCGACAAGGAGAATGACGGCATTACACTGGGGGTTTACCTCAGAAGCAGGCTTATGATGTCAAGGAACGGACTGATAAAGGTGAAAAAGTCCGGTTCCCTGAAGGTGAACGGATGCAAAGCACACACAGACATCATTATAAAAGCCGGAGACAAGGTGGAATTTGAACTTCCTGACCGGAACTCCGACAACATCCTGCCTGAATTCATGCCCCTGGATATAATATTTGAAGACGATTATTTAATTGTGATAAACAAGGAAGCAGGCATACCCACCCACCCCTCCCGGAATCATTATATGGGCACCCTGGCAAACGGCCTCATGTACCACTGGATGGAAGAGGGCAGGAATATAACCATAAGGCCGGTTAACAGGCTTGATAAAAATACCTCCGGCCTTGTTATTTTCGCAAAGAGTTCTCATATCCAGCATCTCATGTCCGCAGAAGGTTACAGGAGCAATATAACAAAAGAGTATCTGGCTGTTGTACAGGGCGTGGTTGAGGCAGATTCAGGCACAATAGACGCACCTATAGCAAGGGAAAAGCTTCATTCGATACGGAGGGTTGTGAGAGAGGACGGAGCCGAAGCAGTTACACATTACAGCGTAGTTGAAAGGCATGAGGACTGCAGCCTCCTTAAAATTGTACCGGAGACGGGACGGACACACCAGATAAGAGTACATATGGCTCAGATGGGACATCATCTCCTTGGGGATGAACTCTACGGAGGAAGACTGGAAAAAATAAAAAGGCACGCACTGCATGCCCACAGAATAAAAATGCTTCATCCCATAGAAAACAGGATGCTGGATTTTACAGCCCAGGTCCCTTCGGATATGGAAGAACTTATTAAAAAACATTTTTAAGGCTTAAGGACTCCTTTTCAGGTATGTGTTTGATAAGGGTTTTTAAAGAGGAAACACTTGACAGGGCATCATTTCTATTCTTGTTTTTCACATAGGAAGCAAGCTGTGAGAGAAGCAGCTCTATATTATCAATTTCATAGTGGTCCACAAGCATTGACCATAATGAACTTGTCCTGTCCCATTTGCTGTTAAATTCTTTGAGGTTTTTTGAAGCATTATCCCAATTCCCATTCTCAATGGCTTCCCCAAGGGACGAAAGACTGTCGTCAAGCCTTTGGGATTCGGAATTCAATAAATACAGTGTTATTGAGCCTCCGGCAACAATCAGAATAGTAAGTGAAATAATTATTATCAAGGGTTTCAATTCGTCCGCCGCCCCTTTCTGCAATCATTTTTTCTGCGAATTACTCCGGAGCTGGTATATAAACTTCCTCTCCGGGTTTAGATATGCAAAGAACACATCTTCAGATGATTTAATACTGTTTTTCCTGAGCTGATCAGCAAGCCAATTATTGCTCAGGCCGGTTTTGTACAGGTTATCGGAGATTATCCGCCCGTCAATTATAACAGTGACAGGCAGGTGCCCGGTTTTGGCTTTTAAATTCATGTCCTTCAGGGTGACAGGTTTTATTTCCTCCTTCGGAATTACGCTTAGCTGCCCGCTGGTTTCCAATATGGCATAGCTGACATCTTCAACATTGGAGAAGTTTTTTAACCTTAATTGCTCCAAAAGATCATTGATGTTATATCTAATACGCCTTAGCTCATCTTCGATGATTGTTCCCCGCTCAATAAGTATGCTGGGCTTGCCGCTTATCAGGCCCCTCGCTCTTTCACTTTTCATGGATATGTAGGATAAAAGCTCTTCCATGATGAAAAGAGTGATTATAGGTATTATTCCGTTAATCAAAGGAATACCCACTTCAGACATGGGAACTGCCGCCAAGTCTGCAATTATCAAAGCTACTACCAGCTCTGAAGGCTGAAGCTGCCCTACCTGCCTTTTTCCCATCAGCCGTAATACTACAATTATCAATATATATAGAATCAGCGTTCTGACAAAAACTATTAGCAACAGGCACACCTCTCAGGTATAAAGGTTAATACTAGAATAATTCCCATATTGTCAGAAAAATATTAAAGTGCTCCCAGGAGAAATATTAATATATATCGGAAGGTTTAATATTGCAGAAATAAATGGTAATATAATACTAACAGCTAATAACACAAAGAATTGTATGCAGCAATTGGCTGCTGCAAGATATCATAAGGAAAGAAATCTCCGGAAGGCCGGAGATTAAAAAAAATTATTAATGCCTTACACCCATTGATATGTTATGAAGTGCTTCACCGGCTTCGTTCTCAAATATGTTTTCTACTGCCAGGTCTCCTATTGCTACGATGCCGACAAGTTTATCATTATCTATGACCGGAAGCCTTCTTACCTGGTTTTCTGCCATTAAATCAGCAACAGCGTGAACATCCATGTCCGGGGTGGCGTATTTGACATCAGAGGTCATTATTTCTGAAATTTTTTGGTTTGGGTCTCCGCCTTTTGCGATCCCGCGAAGTGTAATATCTCTGTCGGTTACAATACCGACTACTCTGCTGCCGTCAATTACAGGTACCGAACCTACATTTAACTGCTTCATAATTGATGCAGCCTTGGTAACTGTATCATTTGGCGTAACAGTGCTGACATCGGTGGTCATAATCTGTTTAACCTTCACAAGCATCATCCTTTCATAATGAGTTATTTAGATGTTTCGCAGTTAACATCTTATGCTGAATTAAATAGTGCGAAACATTTTCCTTGATGCATATATCGTGAAAAGTACATTACTTTAATACAAAATTAGACATATCTACTGATTTTGTAATGATGAATCTTTTTCACGATATATATAGCTTTACCTTTTTATAAATTTTTAGCAGTTAAATAAACAGAAAAAAAATGAAACAATTTTTGGTTTTTTTGTGTAATATACTGTATGGCCTGGAGGTGGTGCTGTGAATGTAGAAGCCGGTATTATTGTTCGGTGCAAGAAGTATGACAAGTCTGCTTTCACAGAGCTTTTCAAAATGTATGAAAAATATCTGTACAAGCTTTGCTATAATTATGTGCAGAATGAGCAGGATGCTTTGGATATTGCCCAAGAGGTTTACATAAAGGTTTTTAACAATATATCAAGCTTTGATGTCAAAATGCCCTTTCACCCATGGTTCAGAACAATTGCGGTAAATACATGCCTCAACTTCAAAAGGACTCTCAGATATGATTCGGTATCGCTTAATGCAGGGTATGAAGATGACAGAACGATTGAGGAGGTAGTTGCCGCTTCGAAGGATGTGGAATCCGAAGTCCTGGATAATGAATTGGGGCATATTATAAGAGAAAACCTGGAGTGCCTTAGGCCAAAACACAGGATGGTATTGATCCTCAGATATTATGAAGGATTAAGCTACGAAGAGATTGCAGCAGTGCTCAAGGAGCCTCTCGGCACTGTCAAAACGGATATTTACAGGGCGAGAAATATTTTGAAGGAAAAACTAAGAAATGCAATGAAATGAAACTTGGAGGTGCGGAAATGAACTGTGGATTTGACAGGGAAATCATACAGAGATATGCCGACAACACCATTGACCCGCTGGAATTTATTTTTCTTAAAGAGCATATTAACTACTGCGGTGAGTGCAGGAAGGAACTTGATATGGTCATGACTCTGGAAAATGAGCTGTATAAGTTCTTTGATGATGATTCGGAGATAAGAAACCTGGATATGAATATAACGAGGCTTGTTGATGACTGCATGTATGAGCTGAACAAGAGAGAGAAGCTTAAATATACCCTGAACCGGAGTATCGAGTTCGGAAGGAAAGTGGCGGATAATTCTTTGAAGTTCGCAGGATACATTCCCGGAAGCAGAATCATAAGCAGAGGAGCAAAAAGAGCTGCTTCATACACGGGGAATCTTATGAAGTCCCTTGTAAAAAAAGAAGTCAAGAAGCTTCTGACCAGCTTATGGTAATTATTTATTGGGGGTATACCCGATGGTTGTATTATTGATAATTCTTAAAATATTGCTGTATTTGCTGCTTCTCCTATCAGGGCTGGCTTTCATGCTGCTTATAATACCTGTTAATTACAGAGGACAGGTTCTTACTGCTGAGGGAGTCAGAGGGCAGTTTGCCTTTGGCTGGGCAGGAAAGCTGTTAGGGATAAGCGTTGAAATAGAAGGAGAAAATTATGATGTAACCCTTCGGATACTGGATAAGAAAGTTTGTAAGCTGAAAAGCAGGGATCATGAGGGGAAAAAAGAACAATCCGAGCAGGAAACAGAAAAAAAAGAGAAAGAAAAGAAAGTACCCGGATTCAGGGAGATTGCCGACAGGGCATTGATAAATGAGATTATTGAATATATAAAGAGGGTGCTGAATATAGTAAAGCCGAAGTATATGCATTTATACGCAACCTATGGCTTTGATGACCCCTCGCTTACGGGAATGGTGTGCGGTGCTGCGGCAGTAGTAAAGTCTATGATTCCTCATGCAAGAGTAGGGTTATATCCTGACTTTACCCAGGAAATAATAGATTTGGATTTGCGCGCTGAAGGCAGCATGACAGTAGGAAGCCTGGCTTATCAGACTATAAGGACTGCTTTGAAAAAGCCCGTAAGGAAAATATTGTTCAGAAAGAAAAAAAGTTGAAACTTTTTTAATATATAAGTGTAATTAATAATGTAAACAATTATGAAAACAATTATAGGAGGATATAATAATGGAAAGTAAAACACCGATAAATGAAAGCCTGGAAACTTTATTCAGCCATCTGGAAAAATTCCTGAAAACAGAAACAGTCATCGGAGAGCCGATAGTTGTAGGAGAAACAACACTAATCCCGATTATTACAGTGGCCTTTGGCTGCGGCGGCGGAGGCGGCGGCGGAAAGGATGAAAAGGGCAACGACGGAATGGGAACAGGCGTGGGCGTTGGTGCCAAAATATCCCCGGATGCAGTAATAGTCATCAGACAAGACACTGTCACAATGCTTCCCGTAAAGAACAGGTCAAACCTTGAAAAGCTTGTCGGCATGGTTCCCGAGATAGTAAAGAAAATCAAGCTCAAGAAGGAAGAAAAAAGCTGCTGTGCAGAAGAAAAAAGCGAATAATTGGAAGGGTATAAGCCCGGTATCGAATAGGTAACGGGCTTTGTTCTGCTTTAGAATATTCCGGAATTGTAAGTAAATAATGGTATTGAACAAAAAAATTATTAATGATATAATATGAAAGTAAATGGGACCGTAGCTCAGCTGGTTAGAGTACCACGTTGACATCGTGGGGGTCACTGGTTCGAGCCCAGCCGGTCCCACCATAAGAGAAATTGAACTCCTTATTCGATATGAATAGGGAGTTTTTGTTATTCTATATTAAGTTGGCACATTCTGATACAATATTTGTATAAATTGCAGTATTTGATAAAAAATGCTAAAATTATCTAAGATGGAAAATTGATGTATGATGCTTCGTTATTCTTATATCCCATTAGGGAAAATCTAGAATTACTAATAAGTTTTGAATATCTATAGAATTGAATTGTATTATAGCAGCTATGGTGGAACTATACAAGTAAATAGCGTTAATGCTTGTAGTAACTTCTTATATATAAATTCCTATTTGAAGTAGTGAATAAAAATAAGTTGATAAGTTGACAGACGGGGAAACCTCCGAAAAAGCACCACAAAAAGTAAAGATTTCTCCAGCCCTGTATGATTATTCAGCAGCTATTCTTTGATATTATCAATATATCCCTATAAACGAATGGAAATATTGATAAATATCAGCT
>Ga0302248_1001503_pt1 | contig 16888 bp, 16 predicted proteins | sample AAG_UR_Leu_MG_FD_193528 | JGI IMG/M metagenome (GOLD analysis project Ga0302248, IMG submission 193528) | Enriched activated sludge microbial communities from anaerobic digester in WTTP, New Holstein, Wisconsin, United States - AAG_UR_Leu | ecosystem: Engineered > Bioreactor > Anaerobic >... | reverse complement strand
CGACTTGCCGAATACGGCCTGGACCAGCGGCAGATCGTCATCGAGATCACGGAGGAGAAATCTTTCGAAGACTATGAACGTTTCCAGAAACTGACGACTCACTATGTGAACCAGGGATTCAAGATCAGTCTCGACGATTTCGGTGCCGGATATTCGGGCCTTATCGCCCTTATCGCCTGCACCCCACACTATCTGAAGCTCGACATGGCCATTGTTCGTGACGTCCACAAGCACGATTACAAACAGAAACTTGTGAAGGCCATTGCCGCCTTTGCCGCCAGTGTCAACGCGAAGCTTATCGCCGAAGGTGTGGAAAGCTGGGAAGAGCTGGACGTTCTTGTGCGCTACGGGGTCCGTTACGCCCAAGGTTTTCTTTTCGGGCGGCCCTGGGAGACGCCCACCGGCCTATCCGGTACCCAGAAGACGAAAATCATGTCGCTGGTAAAGAAATACGACCAGACCAAGGCGGATCTCGATGAAAGGATCGGCAGTATGGTGGTCCGACCCATGACCATCAGGAGAAATAGTCTCCTCTGCCGGGACCTGGACGATCAGTTCAAGAAGGCACCCCATCTGGATCACGTGGTGATCATCGATGAAGATCGGGTTTACGGCCTCATCACCCGGCAGCATTTCTATCTGGAAACCGGTGGTGCTTTTGGTTATCAGCTTTTCCAGAAGAAATTCGCAGATGTGATCTGCAAGCAACAGCCCTTGACGGTGCCGGACAAGATCACCGTCACCGCCCTGGCAAAACTGGCCATGGACCGGTTTCAGGAGGACCTCTATGACCCCGTCCTGGTGGTGGATTGCCGGGGAGGGTTTGTCGGTTCCGTAACGATGAAGCAGGTCATCACCAAGGCCGTGGAATTGGAGGTGCGTTGCGCCATGGCGGCCAATCCGTTGACGAACCTTCCCGGCAACGAGGTGATCCGCCACTGGATCCACGATGCCCTCCTGAACGGTGAATACACTATCATTTATGTCGATTTGGACAATTTCAAAGGCTTTAACGATTCATACGGCTTTCTTATGGGTGACGAACTCCTCCGCCTCACCGCCCGGATCCTGGGAGAAGGTGTGCCGACCATCCAGGAGGGGGCCAAGCTGGGCCATGTGGGGGGAGACGACTTTGTCATCGTCTGTCCCGGCCTCATCTCTGAGAGGAACTTAGGTGATCTTTGCCGTTCTTTCGATCAGGCCAAACTCGAGTTGTTCAAGCTCGAACATGTGCAAAAGGGGTATTTCGAGATGGTGGATCGGCAAGGCCATCTCACTCAAGTGCCTCTGGTCACCATGAGTATGGCCGTCATCGACAGCCGCCGGGTCTGGAGCGACCCCCATCCCGCTCTCTTTTCCGAAGTGGCGGCCTCCCTGAAGAAGAAGGTAAAACAGCTTACCGGACAGACGGGGAGAAGCGCCTTCCTCTTCGAGCAACGCACCTATGGCATATAAAGAATAATTTTTCTTGCCAGGGGTCCCTTTCGCTTGAGATTCGATGTCTTACCTTGACATTATCATTTAACTCGGCGATGATTCTGTCCGGAAAGAGGAGAAATTGTCGTCATGAAAGCGAAGAAAATTCTGGTGGTAGATGATGAAAAGGATATCGCGGAGCTTATCGCCTTCAATCTCGAACAGGAAGGATTCTCCGTTTTCCGGGCTGGGGGCGGTGAGGAGGCCATGAGCCTGATCCGGAGCAAAGAGCCCGATTTGGTCATTCTGGATCTCATGATGCCCGGACTGAGCGGTTTCGATGTCTGCCGTCTGGTCCGCAAGAACGTGGCCACGGAAAACCTGCCCATCATCATGGTTACGGCCCGGGGGGAGAACCTGGACAAGGTCCTGGGTCTGGAGCTGGGGGCCGACGATTACATCACCAAACCGTTCAGTGTCCGTGAACTTGTCGCGAGAGTGCGGGCTGTACTCCGACGCTCCGAGCGGCGTCCGCCACCGGAAGGAACGGAGTTTTTCTCTTGTCGCGATCTGGAAATCAATTATCTTTCCTATGAGGTGCGCCGGAAGGGGCAGAAGATCGACTTGGGTACAAAAGAACTGAAACTGTTGATATTTCTTACAAAAAATCCCGGCCGTGTCTATTCACGGGATCAACTGCTCGAATATGTCTGGGGGGACGAGACCTTTGTGGAACCCCGAACGGTGGATGTCCATATCAGCAGGCTCCGGGCGGCCATTGAGGAGGACCGGGATCATCCGGAATTCATTCTCACCGTGCGGGGGTTGGGATACAAGTTCGTCGATCTGCAGACCCGGTAGTTTTTCCAACCGCCGTTATGTTCGGATTTAATGCATATCGTCGGCAAACCTCTCTTTCGATTTCCGAGCGAAAATCGCAATGACTTGAAATGTTATGGGTATTTCAAGGATCGTGGTTTTCCTGGACGGCCGGGAATGAGACGTTATTTTGCGTGGCCGCGCACAAAGAGGGGTTCCGTGGCGAGCCAGGCCCGGATCTCGTCGCGGACCCGGCGGAAACAGTTCCGACGTTCTTCCGGTGTTCCCGTTGCCGCCACCGGGTCGGGGAAGCCCCGGTGTATTTTTTTCGCTCCCCCGGGAAAGATCGGGCAGGTTTCACGGGCGCCGTCGCATACCGTAACGACCACATCGAAGTGTTGATCCCGGAGGGTATCCACGTGGCGGGATTGGTTTTGCGCGATGTCGATGCCGATTTCTTTCATGACGGCCACGGCGTCGGGATGGACGCCCCGGGGGTCCGTGCCGGCGCTGGCGGCTTCCCAATGCCCGCCGTGGAGAGCGCTGAGGAGGGCGGCGGCCATCTGGGAGCGACTGGAATTGTGGGTGCACAGAAAGAGGGCTTTTTTCTTGGGGACGAGTCCGCTGTGTTCGGGAACGGCGTCATCGCCGACGCTGTTGTTGTGGTTCTGTTTAAGTTGTCCCCTCGTCATTGCTCACGTCTCCTTCGTCGTCGGGCCGGCAGGAAAAAATAGGGAAACCGTAGTCCCCTGGCCGAAGGTGCTCTCGATGTCCATCCGCCCGCCGTGGGCTGCCATGAGGTGCTTGACGATGGACAGTCCCAGACCGGTGCCGCCCAGCTCTCGAGAGCGGGTCTTGTCCACCCGATAGAAACGCTCGCCAAGGCGGGGGAGATCGCCTTTCGGTATCCCCGGCCCGGTATCGGTGACGCGGATGACAACGAAACCCCTTTCCTGGTCGTTACCGCCGGAAAGGGTGGGGGCGACCGCGGTGCGTCCCGCTGATGCAATCCGACCATGTCTGGAGATTTGGGGGTCGCCGCCGGGGCCAGGGCCTTCTTTTTCCATATTATTTCCGACCGTTAGCTTTTGCGTGTCCGCCGTCACGGTGATTTTTCCCCCCACAGGGGTGTATTTGACCGCATTGTCCAGGATATTGAGAAGCGCCTGGGCCGCCCGGTCCCGATCCGCCCGCAGGGGCGGGGTGGCCGGGGCGACGCGGGTGACGGCCTCGATCTGCTTTTCCTGCAAGCGGGGATGAATCGTTTTCCAGACGTCGGCTATCAACTCTGCCGGGGTTACACTTTCCAGATGCAAACTTGTTTCCCCCGTCTCGATGTTGGAGAGGGTGAGGAGATCGTCCACCAGACGGTTGAGGCGCCGGGCGTTGGCGTGGATCGTCTGGAGAAATCTTTCCGTCTGGAGATCGTCACTGACGGCGCCGGGTTGCAGCAGTGTTTCCACATAGCCGATGATGGCCGTCAGGGGCGTCCTGATTTCGTGGGTCACGTTGGCCACGAAATCCATACGCATCCGCTCGAGCTGCTTGAGACGGGTGACGTCGTGAAAGACCATCATCACCTTTCCCGTGTCGTCGGGATAACCCTTGACGCTGGAGATATTCACTTCGAGTACCAGGGGTTTTTCCTCTCCCAGGACAACTTCCTGGGTCAACGGGGTTCCTGTTTTACGGAAGAGGAGGAAGGCGTCATGGAGGGCGGCGCTGCGGAACACCTCCAGGATGGTCTTGCCCAGGATTTCGTCCTGGCGGCGGCCGAGCATCCGGCGGAGACTGCGGTTGAACTGGTCGATGCGGTTGTCCCGGTCCAGGGTGAGGACCCCTTCCACCATCCCGGCGAAGGCCGCCTCGAGCTTGCTCTTTTCTTCTGTCGCCAGGCGGATCTTTTCCTCCTGCGCCGCAAGAATCAGATTGATGTCTTTCGTCAGTTTGCCCAGTTCGTCCTCACTATCCGTCAAGAGCGGTGAGACCTTTTCCCCGGCACGGATCTTTGCCGTGAAATCCATCAATCTCCGGATCGGCGCGGAGATGTTACGGGCGAAAAAGAAGGCCAGCAGGAGGGAGGGAATCGCGATGATGAAGAGGGTCAGATATATGGAACGATAGAGATGCTCGATGGATTGAGATACCTCCTCCAGGGAGTGGGCGAGACGGACGTAACCGCGGATAACCTTGCCGTCCCCTACGGCGACGGCGACATACAACATGTGCTGCCGGAGGGTCCGGCTGTAACGCACGGCGGTGCCCAGGCCGCGAATTCTTGCCTCCTGAACTTCAGGACGATTGAGGTGATTGTCCCATTTCTGCTCCTGTTGTGAGGAGTCCGCCAGCACCCGCCCGGCGGCGTCGATGACGGTGATCCGCGCCTGGGCGCCGGCAGCCATCTCTTTGGCCTTCTTCGTCAGTTCTTCCAGGGGCGTAAGGGCCATGATCCGGCCGTGACCGATCATCCTTTCCTTGACGCCCCGGGTGATGGTCTCGCGGATCTGGGGCGTCAAGAAGAATTCCATGACGGCGACAACCAAGATCACCAGGATCAAATAAGTGGCGAGTGTCTTGTAAAAAAGTCGGCCTTTCACCTTTCGATCTTACCTCATATCTCTCTTTCCCCCTTGTGCGGGAGCCGCCTTCCGGCAATGAAACGCGAAACTTTCTTCCGCGGCGATCGGTCAGTTCGAAGGGGCCTGCTCTTCGGCAGCGGGCCATTGGTGGCGGACATTCTGGCCGGTGATCATGAAGACGACCATGTCGGCGATGCCCTTGGCGTGATCGGAGATCCGCTCCACCGTCTTGGAGATCTGCATGATGAGCAGCGCCCGGTGGATCGTCCGGGGGTCCTCCATCATGAAGGTTAGAAGCTCCCGGAAGATCTGTTCGTTGAGACTGTCCACCACCTCGTCCTCGCGGCGGACCTTGTTGGCCAGCTCCACGTCTTCACTGACCAGGGCGTCCAGGCTTTCCCGGATCATCGTCCGGGCGATCTCCGCTATCCGGGGGAGATCGATGTAGGGCTTCAGTTGGGGCTCCTCGTTAAGAAGGGCGACCTTTTCGCAGATCTTTACCGCCATGTCGCCGATCCGCTCCAGGTGACCGTTTATCTTGATGGCCGTGGTGATGAAGCGGAGATCACGGGCGGCGGGCTGCCGGAGGGCAAGGAGGCGGATGCACTTTTCTTCCACTTCGTCGTCCAGTTTGTCGATTAGGGCGTCGTTGGCGATGACCTTCCGGGCCAGGTCGGTATCCCGGTCCAAAAGGGCCTGGATGCTGTCCTCGATCGCCTTTTGCGTCAGGGCGCTGAGGTAGAGGAGATTCTCCTTCACCTCCTGAAGATCCGTTTCGTACTGTTTGCTGGTGTGTCTTCTTTCTTCCATTTCCGGTCCTTGAAAAAGTTGTTGCTGCAGGTGGTTGGTCAAATCGTTCCGGCGGCTCTAATCATCGGTTGTGGAGGTTGTTTCTTGCTTATCCGAAGCGGCCGGTGATGTAGTCTTCCGTCTGTTTCACGTCGGGATTGGTAAAGATCTTTTCCGTGGCGTTGTATTCTATCAGCTTTCCCAGGTAGAAAAAACCCGTCGTGTCGGAGACCCGGGCGGCCTGCTGCATGTTATGGGTGACGATGATGATGGTATATGTTTTTTTCAACTCGTCAATCAATTCTTCGATCTTGGCGGTGGAGATCGGGTCCAGGGCCGAGGTGGGCTCGTCCATGAGGAGGACGTCGGGTTTCATGGCGAGGGCCCGGGCGATGCAGAGACGCTGCTGTTGCCCCCCGGAGAGGGTCATGGCCGACCTCCCGAGGATGTCCTTCACCTCGTCCCAGAGGACGGCCTGGCGTAGGCTTTGCTCCGCCAGGGCTTCGAGCTCCGCCTTGCCGCTGACGCCTGCCAGGCGCGGGCCGTAGGTGATGTTGTTGAAGATCGACTTGGGAAAGGGGTTGGGCTTCTGGAAGACCATGCCGATGCGGCGGCGGACCTCCACGGGATCGATTTCCGGGGCGTAGATGTTCATCCCTTCGAAGAGGACCTCTCCTTCCACCCGTGCCCCGTCGATGAGGTCGTTCATTCGGTTGAGGAGCCTAAGCAGCGTGGACTTGCCGCATCCCGAAGGTCCGATGAGGGCGGTCACCCGATTTTTCTCGAAGTCCATGGAGATATCCGTCAAGGCCTGGAAGGCGCCGTAATAGAAATTTACCCTTCTGGTTTTGACGATGATGTTGTCGCTGCCGAAGTCGTCGTTATGGCTGTTGCCGACGTCACGGTTGTTTGCTCGCTGTTTCATAGTCTATTGCTCTTTTTTGTAATGACCATATACGTTTCCCCGGCGGTTTGCGCTACCATCTCTTCTTCCTGCGCATGTAACTGCGGATGACAATGGCGATGAGATCTATGCCCAGAACCAGGGCGACAAGAACCAGGACCGTCCCGTACTGGATGGGCCGGGTCTGTTCGATATAGGTGCCGGCGGTGGCGAGGACATAGACGTGATAGGGAAGGGCCATGACCTCGTCGAAAATGGAGCCGGGAAGTTTGGCGGTGAAAAAGGCGGCGGCGGTGAACATGATGGGGGCCGTTTCCCCGGCGGCCCGGCCGATGCCGAGGATGGAACCGGTGAGGATGCCCGGCAGGGCGTTGGGGAGGACGATCTTCAGGATCGTCAGCCACTTGGAAACCCCCAGGGCCAGGGAAGCCTCCCGGAAGGTTTGGGGGACGGATTTCAGGGCCTCCTCGGAGGCGCCGATGATGGTAGGCAGGATGAGGATGCCCAGGGTCAGGGCGCCGGAGAGGATGCAGGAGCCGAACTGCAGGAAGACCACGAAGAAACCCAGCCCGAAGAGGCCGAAGACGACGGAGGGCACCCCGGCCAGGCAGTTGACGCCCACGCGGATGGCCCGGACGACTTTCCCCTGCTTGGCGTATTCCGTGAGATAGATGGCGGCCATGACCCCGAGGGGCAGCGCCACGGCGATGGCCCCGACGGTTAGATAAAGGGTTCCCAGGATCGCCGGCATGATGCCCCCCTTGGTCATGGAATCCGTGGGGGGCAGGGTCAGGAAGTCCCAGGAGATGACCCGGAAGCCGTTGATGAAAATGTAAAAGAGCAGGCCCCCCAGGGCGGCGGCGAGAATCAGGGCGGCGAGGCGGACGATCCCGAAGAAGACCTGCTGTTTCAGATAACGCCATTTCATGGCGCCGCTCATGTTTTGTCTGGTCATAGCGTCGCCGACCCCACTTCCTTGAATTTCTGGGCGATGTAATCGACGACGAGATTGAAGGCCAAGGTCATGAAAAACAGGACGATCCCCGTGGCGAAAAGGGCATGGTAATGGCCGCTCCGGAAGGGGGCCTCCCCCATCTCGGCGGCGATGCTGGCCGGCATGGGCCGGACGGAATCGAAGACGCTCTCCGGGATGGCGGCGGCGCCGCCGGCGACCATGAGGACCACCATGGTCTCCCCGATGGCCCGGGCCATGCCGAGGATCACGGCGGTGGAGATTCCCGAAAGGGCGGCGGGGATAATGATCCGGGCGATGGTCTCGAATTTCGTCGCCCCCAGGGCGTAGGATGCCTCCTTGAAATCCTGGGGAACGGCGTACAGGGCGTCCTCGGAGATGCTGGAGATGGTGGGGACGGCCATGACGGCCAGGATCACCGAGGCGTTGACGATATTGAGCCCCGTGGGGAGATCGAAGGTGTCCTGGAGCCAGGGGGCGACGATTACCATGCCGAAAAAGCCGAGGACCACCGACGGCAGCCCGGCGAGGAGTTCGATTATCGATTTGAGGATTTCCTTGATCGCCGGGGGGGCGATTTCCGAGATATAGACCGCCGACAGCACCCCCAGAGGGACGGCGACGAGGGAGGAGAAAAAGGTGACGACGAGCGAGCCGACGATCAGCGGCCAGATACCGTAGGACGGCGGACTGTAGGTCGGATACCACTCCCGGCCGAAGAGGAACTCCCGGACGGATACCTCCCGGAAGATCGGCAGCCCCTCCCGGAAGAGAAAGACGATGATGAGTCCCAGAATCATCACGGAGATCAGGGAGAGGACGAAGAAAACATTTTTTATGACGATTTCTTTTTGATAGCGGGTCATCGTTGTCCTACTTAATGGGGACGAAGCCTTCCTTTTTCACGATTTCCTGGCCTTTGTTGCTGAGAAGAAATTTGATGAAGCCTTCCGTATCTCCCTTGGGTGCCCCGGCGGTGTACATATACAACGGGCGGGCGATGGGATATTGCTTGGCGAGGGCCGTTTTTGCCGTGGCCGGGACGCCGCCCACGGTCAGGGCCTTCACGCTTTTATTTAGATATCCGATGCCGATGTAGCCGATGGCATATCTGTTTTTGGATACCGCCTGGACGACGGCGCCGTTGGAGGCCTGGAGCTGGGCCCGGGGCGAGACCTTGGCGCCGTTGAGGACCAGATGCCCCCAGGATTCATAGGTGCCCGAACTGCTGTCCCGGGAAACCACGACAATGGCCAGGTTGTCTCCCCCCACTTCTTTCCAGTTGGTGATCTTTCCCTGATAGATCTGACTCAACTGGTCGATGCTCAGATCCTTTACCTTGTTTTTCGGATTCACGATGGGGACGATGGCGTCGATGGCCACGGTATGGGCCACGGGGTTCACCCCTTTGGCCTTGGCCTGCTCCACCTCCTTCGGTTTCATCTCCCGGGACGAATTGGCGATATCCGTGGATTTGTCGATGAGGGCCTTGATCCCGTCGCCGGAACCGCCTCCCGACAGGGAGATGTTGACGTCCTTGTGAAGCTTCATGTAGGCCTCCGCCGCCGCCTGAGCCACGGGCAGCACCGTTGTGGAGCCTTTGATGACCACGTTGCCTTTGGCCAGGGCGGCCGGCGCGGCGATCAGCAGGCACAGCATTGCCGCAACGACGATTTTGGTTAATCTGGACATTTTTTACCTCCTGAAATTTTATTTTTTCGATCTTGCCGGACAGTATAGTGACGAATTGTTGCCGTTTTGTGACAATCGGATTAAAGTTTCGCTAAATATGTAACCCTTCAATAAGATAAGAAATGTTTTCCCATGGCGTTCCCGCGGGGAGCCGTTTTCTGATACCTTGTAAACATCACTGTAGGCCATATTACGGCAACTATTGATTATAGCTCCGTAATCGGCAATTACATCTGTTGTTGATCAGTTTCATCGGAATTTAACGACGGCTAAATCATGTCGTAATGAAAATTTTCTATAGCTTCCCGCAAACCTGAACAGGCGCCTGGACAGGTAACAAATTTCAAGGAGGAAGCAATGAAGAAGAGTTTGTGGTTTTTACTGACGATTGTTGCCGTTGCCGCCTTCGCCGTGCCCGCGGCGGCGGTGGACGTGAAATTCAGCGGCAGCTACTACGCCCAGGGCTGGTATGTGGACAACCATTCGGCCCTGGACAAGAACGAAGCCCCCGGCGCGGCCTCGTGAGGAACCGTGGATGCCAGTCAAGCCAACTATAACACCCGTGACAGCCGCACCCGCCGCGGCGCCTATGCCTTCTACTCCCAGCGGTTCCGTCTTCAACCGGAATTCCAGGTTGTGGAAGGCCTGAAGCTGGTGACCCGCTTCGATGCCCTGGAAAAGAGCTGGGGCGATCAGGGCTGGGCGGGCGGTACCGGCGAAACCCAGTCCCGGACTCAGACTCCGCAGGGATCGCCTGATCCCAACGGTACAAGAAGAGGCGCCGCCACCCCCAAGGCCCAGGAAAACCTCGAATGGGAACGGGCCTATGTGGATTTCAACGTCCCCTTCGGTAAGTTCCAGGTCGGCTACATGCAGTTCCTAACCTGGGGAACCTCATTTCTAGATACGACCCTGACCTCCGCCGGCATCCGTTACCTTTACAGTCAGGGACCTTGGCAGGCGGTGGCCGCCGTTGAGAAGCGAGGGGAATGGGTAGGTCTCAATGCGAACAATATCGGTATCGCCAATGACGCCGACCGTGATGTCTATGATTTGGGGGCCATCTATAAATTCAAGCCCGGCGAGGCAGGCATCCTCTATCAATACACCCGGAGCGCCCAGAACAAGTGGGAGCAGGGAAACGGTTATCTGACCCAGATCAGCGGCCTGTATCCCTATGTCAAGGCCACCTTCGGGAATCTGTTTCTCGAAGGGGAGGCCATGTACGCCTTCGGTGATCTGAGATCTTACGAGAGCACCGGCAAGGCCCCCACGGGGGGGACGGCGGGCACCAACCGCCCCGGCGGGACGAGTGCCAACAACCCCGCGCAGAATGTGGGACTCCAGGCGTACGGCGCCTATCTCCATGGAAAGTACAATCTGAAGCCGGCGTATGTGGGTGTGAAATTCGTCTATCTGAGCGGCGACGACAACGCCAACAGCGACAAGGCGACGGGCTCGATCATGCAGTCCCAGCAGATGAACCGGAGCTTCTTTCCCACCCTGATTCTCTGGAACGACGATTACCAGAGTGTAATGGGAAATATCCAGGGCAACGTCCCGGCTGGGGCGACGGGAGCGAATCGCCGCACCGGTCAGAACTATATGATCAGCCAGAATATGGACAATGTGTGGTTCTATCAGATTTATGCCGGCGTCAAACCCATGCCCAAATTGGACATTATGGCGGCCCTGTCATACGCCACGGCGGACAAGAAACCGAAGAGCGACGTGGGCGCCGTAGGGGCGGCCGGTTACTATGACCCGGCGAATAGGGTCACGGAATTCGTTTCGGACAAATACGGCACGGAGCTGGATATCACAGGGAGCTACAAGATCTACGACAACCTCACCTATATGATCGGCATCGGTTATCTCTGGACGGGAGACTATTTCAAGGGTTACGACACCAACGCCAAGGTCAAGGACAATTACCTCGTGACCCACAAATTGACCTTGAATTTCTAAGGCGGTTTTTCATCTACAATGCCTTCGTAACTTATTGATTTATTATGGTTCTTCTTATGTATCATTTTCGCTCCCCTTTATGACGGGATCCCGTCATGGGTGTTTCCTAACGATTCCCAGGGAGGCGCTGCCTCGGAGTGTTGAGCTCCAGGGCAGCGCTTTTTTGGGGGGACTTGTTAACCCTACAACGATACATATTCATGTTCGCCCATAGCGGCCAATTTTCATTTTCGATGGGAGCGATAGGCGCGGTAATTTTTGAGCTGAATCCATTCAACAAGTTCAATCAATTCCATGGCATCGAACAATTTCATGGGCAGAACAGCGCTGATTGGCAGCTTAAGCTGCGATAGCGTAACGGCTGGTGCTTTTTTCCCCCAACCTGATTCTCATATGCCAGAGGAAAAAGTGGGCCGGCATGCAAGTGATCATATGGTGACGCCACCCCGGATACTTCCTTACCTCGTAGTGGTCCATTCCCAGATCGGTCTTGGCTTCCTCGAAGCACTGTTCAATAGCCCAGCGGATGCCCGAGAGCCAGACAAAGGTTTTCAGCCGGGTGGCGCGCCGGGCTGGATGACGTTTCTCGCCGCAGGTACTATGAGGCGGCGCCGCTTCCGGGCGACGGAAGTCATACGGGAGGTCCCGCGGGCAGGACTTCCTTCAGCCAGTCCAGGTAAGGCCCGGCGGCGGTGATGTCAAAGGCCACTATCTCCGGAACTTCGTAAGGGTGCAGCTTCCCTACAGCCTCGGCAACGGCGGGGAACCAATCGCTACGTGTCTTGATCAGACACTGCCATTCCCGGGCCGTTTCCACCCGTCCCCGCCAACGGTAAGTGCTGCTGATGGGACCCACGATCTGGATACAGGCGGCGAGGCCCGCCTCCACGAGACGGCCGGCGATGGTCCTGGCCCCGTCTTCGCTGTCGATGGTCGTGATGACCTGGATAAATTCCGTCATGTCCTGCTCCTTCCCCGGTGGATCTCGTACATCATGATGGCCGCCGCCTGGGCGACGCTCAGAGATTCGGCGCCGCCGGCGCCGGGAATGCACCACGTCTCCGCGGTCTGTTTCAGAAACCCCTCCGGCAGTCCGTGGGACTCGCTGCCCAGCAGCAGGGCGGTCCGCCTGCCCGTGGGGCGGGGGGGGATGCCGGTCCGTACATCGCTGCCCACGAGCAGGCAGCGACTGCCCACCAGGGGCAGAAGGATCCGGAAATCCAGACCGGCGACGATGTCCAGATGGAACAGACTGCCCATGGAGGCCCGCACCGTCTTGGGATGGGTCCAGTCCGCCGTGTCGGCGCTCAGGAAAACCGAAGAAAAACCGAACCAGTGGGCCGACCTCATCATGGCCCCCAGATTGCTGGGATTGTTGATCCGGTCCAGCATGAGGATATCCCCGGTGTCACGGTGGAGGATCTCCTGCCATTCCGGCTGTTTTTCCATCCGGACGACGGCCATGATACCTTCGCTTTCCCGGTCCTGGCTCAACCGGCGCCACTCCTCCCGGGTGAGGAGATATGCCGTCGTGGATCTATGTTCCCTTTTCCCCGGTGCTCCGGAAAAATCCCCCCACTCCCTTTCCTTGCCTTCCTCGCACAGCAGGGACGCGGCTTCACCCCAGGGGCTGGTCAGAAGCTCGTCCACCACTTTTCGCCCCTCGGCGAGAAACATCCGCTCCCGGCGACGGTATTTGCCGATGAGCAGTTTTCCCCATTGTCTGATTGCCGCCCGGGACGGCCGCTCCAAATCCATGGCTTTTCAATCTTCGGGTTTGACCACCATCTTTATCGGGTGGGGTCGCATGACCGAGGCGACGACGGCGATGGCAAGCGTGCCGGCGATGAAGCCCAGGGACCAGCCGATGGGGATGTGATAGAGATCCTGAAGGAGCATCTTGACCCCCACGAAGATGAGGATGACCACCAGCCCATGGCGGATGTAATAGAACAGGCGCATGAGCCCTGCCAGGGCGAAGAAGAGGGAACGTAAACCCATGATGGCAAACATGTTGGAGGTGTATACGATGAACGGATCGGTGGTGACGGCGAGGATGGCGGGGATGGAATCGAGGGCGAACATCAGGTCGGTGGGTTCGATCACGAGGATGATGGCGAAAAGAGGGGTGGCGTGAAGAACGCCGTTGATGCGGACGAAGAACCTGCCTTCCCCGTAGTCGGTGGTTACGGGGATAAATTTGTGAAGCAGACGCAGGGCGGGGTTGTTTTCCGGATGGATATCCTTGTCGTGTCCCCGGGCCATTTTGACGGCCGTATAGATGAGGAAAACCCCGAAGATGTATATAACCCAGTGGAATTTCGTTACCAGGGCGACACCGGCGGCGATGACGACCGCCCGCATGATCAGGGCGCCGACGATTCCCCAGAGAAGGGCCTTGTGCTGATAAGGGGCGGGGACGGAGAAATAGGAAAAGATCATGAGAAAAACGAACAGGTTATCCACGCTGAGAGAATATTCGAGGAGGTAGCCGGCAAAAAACTCCAGGGCCTTGGTTTGACCCTCGAAATAGTAGATGCCGACACCGAAGGCAAAGGCGAGGCTCACCCAGAAGGCGGTCCATTTGAGGGAATCCTTGATGTCGATCTCTTTGCCCTTCTTATGGCCGACCACGATATCCAGGAAAATCATCGCGAGGAACAGGAAGGCGAAAGCTATCCATCCGAAAACTTGTGCAGACATTTATTGTGCTCCTCTCGTCTTAATATTTTCCGCTGACAGCCGGGAATCGAACAGGCATACCGCGCGCCGCCTTTGAAGACCGGGATGCCGGCCGGCGTCCGGCCGTGCCGGCATGCATGCTACACATATTATTTTTTTCCTTTCCTGTAAAGGAAGATTGCCGTCCCGCAAAGGATCATGGCCAAGCAGAGGATCTGACCCATGGTCAGTATGTCCCAGAAATACCCCAACTGGGAATCGGGCTGTCGGTAAAACTCCACGAAGAAACGCACCAGGCCGTAACCCATGAGATAAAGGGACAAAAGATAGCCCGGGAAAGGACTTTTCCTACGTAGCGCCCAGAGGACTACAAAGAGGACGATTCCCTCGAAGAAGGCCTCGTAGAGCTGGGATGGATGGCGGAGGAGTCGTTCCGGATCCAGAGGGAACACCATGCCCCAGGGGACGTCGGTGGGACGGCCGTAAAGCTCGCCGTTGAGGAAGTTGCCGATCCGGCCGAAGGTGTAACCCAGGGGAATGGCGGGACAGAATAGGTCGGCCATCCGCCAGAAATCAAGACCACGGTGGCGGCAGAAGACCACGGCGGCGGTTGTGGCGCCCACGGCGCCGCCGTGAAAGGACATGCCGCTGATACCTACAAAGCGGATCCCATGGGAAAAGTCGAAGGGTAAGAGGATCTCCCAGGGACGCGCCAGGTAATAGTCGAGATTGTAGAACAGGACGTAACCCAGGCGACCCCCCAGGATAAGGCCGATGATGAGCCAGATCATCATGTCCTGAATCGTTTCCGCCTCATAGGGATGTCGCTCGTCCCGGATCCGGTGCATGACGAGGAAATAGGTGAGGCCGAAGGCCACAAGATACATAAGGCTGTAGTAACGCACCTGGAAGGAACCGAACTCCACGAGCGTAGGACTGATCCGCCCGGGGAGCTGTTGCCAGAAGGAAAGCAGCGCGTCCACTCAGTAGGCCTCGCCTTTGAGATCCTCTACGTAGAGCTGGGCGGTATAGGCGGCGGTGGCCCCGTCGCCGCATGCCGTTATGACCTGGCGGAGGGATTTGGCGACACAGTCCCCGCAGGCGAAGATGCCGGGCGCGGAGGTTCTCATTTCCCGATCCACCATGATGGCGCCGTCCCGTTCCCTTTCCACCAGCCCTTTGACCAGGTCGGTCTGGGGAATCAGGCCCACGAAGATGAAGACGCCAGCGGCGGGTATTTCCCGAACGGCGCCGGTGGTTACATCCTTTACCCTGATCCATTCCACGCCCTGGCGGCCGCCGATTTCTTCCGTGACGCTGTTCCAGGACATCTCGATCTTGGGGTTCGCCAGGGCGCGCTGGGCCAGGATACCCGCCGCCCGGAGGCGGTTGCGGCGGTGGACGATGGTCACCCGGGAGGCGAAACGGGTGAGAAAGATCGCCTCCTGGACCGCCGTATTGCCGCCGCCCACGACCACCACTTCCCGATTCCGGTAGAAAGGCCCGTCGCAGGTGGCGCAGTAGGAAACGCCCCTTCCGGCAAGGGCTTCCTCGCCCGGCACGCCCAGTTTGCGCCAATAGGCCCCGGTGGCGATGATGACGGCCCGGGTGATCCATGAGCGTTCGCCGGCGCGGACAATCCAGCTTGTCGCGCCTCCGGCGGTCTGTCTTTCCAGGGTTTGCACGTCGGCGGTAATTTCCTCCAGACCGAACTGCAGCGCCTGTTTTTTGAAACGCTCCATCAATTCGAAACCGTTTATGCCTTCGGGAATCCCCGGATAATTCTCGATGAGATCGGTAACGGTGATCTGACTGACCGTCGAGGCGCCGGAAACGAGAAGCGAAACAAGCCCGGCGCGGGCGGTATAAAGACCGGCGGTATAACCCGCCGGTCCCCCGCCGATGATGATTACGTCGTAGAGCTGTGCGGTGGTCATGTGTTCCATGGGATTGAACCCTCTCCTTTCCGCTCGGGTAAATTATGCTGATAAAATATGAATTTCGTTTTCTATAGAATAAATGGCTGGAAGAGTCAAAAGATATGAAGGATCGGAACCGGCCTCCGGGCCGGTGCGCAGAGGAAGCAAACTGCTTCCTGCCGGAGCAATAGGAAATTACCCTTGAAAAACATTATGATTTCGTCTATGCATGAAACATCGACGGCTGCGGCGGTGTTTGCCGGCAATAAAATACGAAGGAGGACATACATGGCAAAAGCGAAAAAGGGGGATCTGTTGAGCTGTGAGTTGTGTGGTCTGGTGGTGGTTGTCGATGAAGTGGGCGGGATGGGCATGGCGGACTTGCTCTGCTGCGAAGAGCCTATGACGAAGGGCAAGGCCGCGGCGGCAAAGGCGAAGAAAAAGGCCGCCCTGCAGGCCTCGGCAGCGGGAGTGGCCAAGACAGGCGCAAAGACGGCCGCGAAGAAGGAGGCGCCTGTCAAGGCCAAAAGCGAGCCGAAAAAAGAAGTGAAAAAGGCCGTCAAAGCACCGGCGAAAAAGATTGCCGCCCCGGTAAAGAAGACCCCGGTGGCGGCGAAAGCCACCGCCGGAAAAAAGGCGGCGCCGAAGAAGAAATAGGGCGGCAAAGAAGGCGTCCCTTTGCCGGAGGGTAATGACGGCGCGGACGGTTTTGCGGTTGCCGTCGGGCGGAGGGAACTTTACAGAAGCAATGCCGAGCCGGGACGTTTCCTTCCCGGGAACGTCCCGGCTTGTTTTTTCGAGGCCGGCGTTACTTTACCGTCAACCCGGCGATCCGGTAGTTGAATTCGTAATTCAAGGCGCCGCTCCAGTCCTTGTCGAACACCCCTTTGTAACGTGTGCCGTCCACGGGACCCACGGGTTTCCCGTAAGTATAGAACCAGTTGACGATGGGACTGCCCGTGAAGCCTAGGGCGATCCAGTAGGCGCCGGGCATGAGTTCCAGGTTTTCCTTTCCGAAGTCGAAATCCTCCCAGCGGTAACCGGGTTTCGGGGAGATCTGGTCGAGACTGATCATCTCGCTGGTGGCCAGCAGTTTCCCCGGCTTTCCCTTGTTGTCCCGAAACAGGTCGATCCAGAGCCAGCCGTC
>Ga0302248_1001492_pt1 | contig 17061 bp, 13 predicted proteins | sample AAG_UR_Leu_MG_FD_193528 | JGI IMG/M metagenome (GOLD analysis project Ga0302248, IMG submission 193528) | Enriched activated sludge microbial communities from anaerobic digester in WTTP, New Holstein, Wisconsin, United States - AAG_UR_Leu | ecosystem: Engineered > Bioreactor > Anaerobic >... | reverse complement strand
CAATCCCGTCACCGGGCTGGAGATCGTCAATGACGCGGAAGACGGGGTTCGGCTGCGGCTGAATGTCGGGGAGGCCCATGAAGACATTATGGTCTTTGGGCAGCCGCCGTGCAGCGCGGGCCGGATGAAACCCCGCCGGGCCTATTACCTGGGCCTGTTGGGGCCGAGCCAGAACGGGCAAAGCGACATCACGGACCTCTACGCCGCCCGGTTTGGGCGACCCGCCCCGGGTCAGAAGGTCTTTATCGCCGTGGTTCAGACCCAGAACGGCTGGAAAGGCCAAAGCCGGGTTCACAACGCCATCGTCCCGCCGCCGCCGACCTTGAAATCTCAGCAAGCGGCTGAAACGGCAAAGGTTAAGAAATCGAAGCCCGCCGCCGCCCCAGCCTCCACCGCCGCCCACAAGACCGTCTCTTCTCCGTCCTTTCGAGCCATGTACAAGGGGAGTACATCGGAAGCCCGGCAGGAGTACATGGAAAATAAGCATGAGTCCCCTTTGAGCCTCCTTTGTACCCCCGTTGTACACGGCCTAATGGGAGCGTTAGGCTGGCTGGGGGGGGGGGGGGGGGTTTGGGCGCGGGCCTGAGCCGGAATGGAGGGGTGGACGAGTCGCGGATGATGTAAAAGGACGTTAAAACCCAGGTTGAGCCCGGCCCGGGCGGGCGGTGTTTGAACTCACGGATTTGTGAGGGGGGAGCGCTTTGTCCGCCGCGGGAGGCTGTGGGGGTGTTCAGTCGTGGCGTTCCGCTGACGCGGCGGAGCGGCGGGATCGCTGGCGGGGTTATCCGTTTCCGAGCGAAGAGGCGGGCGGGGTCACCGGCGGTTTGCGGCTCCGGGCGGGGGTTGCCGTTTCGGCGCGCCGGGCGGCGGGGTTTTTCCGCGGGGGCCGGGGGGCGGCAGGTTGGGAGGGGCGAGTTTAGAGTTTGGGTTTGCCGGTCTGCGCGATGTCGCGCCAGTCGTAGATTTTGAAATTGCGGCCTTTGCTGTTCATGGCCACGAGGATGCCTTGGGGGAAGCGGGGGCCGAGGGGTTCGGAGACGGCTTCGATGCCGTCGGTGTGGTCGGCGCCGCCGCGGATGATTTTGATGGCCCGGCCGTGCTGGTGCGGGTTTTCCGGGGGGCCGGCGCGGGGGTAGATGAGGTAGCGGGAGTTTTTGAGTTGATCGGTGCAGATGAGGCAGCCGCGGCCGCGGGGCTGGGGGTAGAGGGCGATGCCCTCGCGGTCGGCGGAGTATTCATCGGTTCCGAACAAGGCGAGTTCGCGGCTGGCCGCGGGGTGATCGGGGTCGGCGGGGTATTTGCGGATGCCGGTGGATTCGTCGGCGTAATAGACCCAGCCCAGTTCGTCGTCCACCGCCACCGCTTCCACGGTGCCGGCGCCGCTGAAGCGGCCGAAGCGCCGGATTTCCTTGAGACGGACTTTGCCGTCGGGGTCGCCCAGGAGCTGGTATTGGCCGAGGATGCGGTGGTCCGGGTCGGTTTTTTTGCTGACGAGGGCGTAGATGACGCCGTCGGCGGGGCGGCGGTAGAGCGCGATGCCCATGGGTTGCGCCTGGCCGTCGAAGACGGTGGTGTGGGGGCTGGAGATGTCGGTGAGCTGGCCGGCGGGGGAAATTTCGTAGATGCGGAGCCGTCCGGCGCGGGTTTCGGTGAGGACGGCGATGTCAATGGCCTGGCCGTTTCGCGGGAAGCCGTATTCCACGTCCACGTTGTTGGGGCGCTGGAGGCCGGAGATTTTCTGCCGGATCCGGCCGTCCAGCCCGAAGACATAGAGCGCGCCGCCTTTGTCGGTGCCGAGGATGCGGCTGCGGGCCGGGTCGGCGCGGTTGACCCACACGGCGGGGTCGTCGGCGTCCCCTGCCACCGCCTCGGTTTCGACGGCGGGTTGAATGTCCACCTGGGCGCGGGCGGGGAGGAGGAGCGCGCCCGCGAGGGCGGCGAGGAGGGCGAGGGTTCGGGGCGGGCGGGGGCGGGCCGGGGTCAGCGTTTTACGAGGCATGGGGCGAGGGTATCCGGTTGGGGCGCGGGTGGCAATGGGCGGCGGCGGGGGCGGGGGGCGGTTCAGGGGCGGGTGAAGACGGCGGCTTTTTGTTCGGTGGTGTCGGCCCAGAGCCAGACGCGCGGGTGGGCGTCGGCGCAGTCAATGACGCGGACGACGCCGGCCAGGCGGGCGGCGTCGGGTTCGAGGTGGAGGAGGCGGTTGGGGGCGGCGCGGAACCAGTCGTCGTGGAGGCGGTTGCCGGTTTTGTTGGGGAAGTAGGCCAGGTAGAGCATGTCGTGTTCGACGACGTCGTTGAAGAAGTGGGTGCCGAGGGAGACGTCGGGGATGAGGTTTTCGTGCATGGCGACGATTTCGCAGACGACGGAGGCGCGGGAGATTTCGGCAAAGGAGACGGGGATGCCGAGGGCGGGGCTGAGGGTTCCCCAGCGGCCGGGGCCGATGAGCATGAGGCCGCGGTCGGCGGGGGGGTGGAGGCGGTTGAGGCGGCCGATGAGGCGGGCGACGGCGTAGCGGTCGCGTTCGGGCAGGGCGGCGTAGCGGTCGGTGGCGACGTAGATGATGCGGGAGAGGGGTTGCTCGCGGGAGACGCCGATGACGGCGCCGTGGGCGGCCAGGAGGGGGTCGGCGCCGGGGCGGGCCGGGGGGGCCGGGGCGGGGCCGGGGCGGCGGATTTGAAAGGTGCGGCACTGGAGGAGGTGGATGCGGTAGGAGCCGTCGCCGAGGAAGTTGAGGGTGAACTCGATGTCCACGGGGTGCTGGTAGGCGGCTTCGAGCAGTTCGAGCATCCGGCGCAGGTCGCGCGCGACGGGGGTTTCGCGCAGCAGGCGGTCGAAGGTGATCAGGGGGTAATCGCGGGCGGCGCGGGTGAGGTAGAGGTCGAGGGGGAAGTCGGCGCCGGCTTCGATGACTTCTTCAAAGGGCAGGGAGACGAATTTGTCGTCCTGCAGGTCGAGGCAATCCATGCGGCGCTGGGAGTGCTCGCGCACGTCGTCGAAGTCGGCTTCGGGGCGGCGGGCGGGGGCGTTGAGCGCGACCAGGCGGGTGTAGTCGTCGTCGCTGCGGTCCACGGCGCGGGTGCCGAGGCCGAAGACCAGGCGCAGGACGCCGGCCTGGGGGAGGATGTCCGGGTGCCAGGCGTAGGGGTTGAAGGAGAGGCCGACGCCGGCGGCCTGGGGGTAGTAGTAGCGGCCGTTGGGGGCGCCGCTGACGCGCATGATGAGCAGGGCCATGCGTTCCTCGCTGTCGAGCAGGCCGCGCCGCTGGCGGTAGAGGAGGGCCTGCTCGTCGAAGACGCTGGCATAGACGCGGCGGACGGCGTCCAGCAGGCCCTGGCGGCGCTGCTCGCGCGAGCCGCGGTTGGCGACGAAGACGCTTTCGTATTTGCCGGAGAAGGCGTTGCCGCGGGCGTCTTCGAGGATGGAGCTGGAGCGGACGATGTAGGGGGATTCGCCGAAGTAGTCCAGCAGGCCCTGGAATTGTTCGAGGATGGCGGGGGGGAAGTGGCCGGTTTGGATGCGGCGGCGGCCCTCGGCCAGGCCCTGGAGGAAGGTGGCGGGGTTTTTCTGCTGTTCGCGCAGCCACCAGACATCGTTTTGCACCAGGAAGGTGACGAACACCTCGGCGCCCACGAAGAACGAGTCGTGCGCCTCCAGGCGGCGGGCCAGCTCGGGGTCGTGCGCGCGGATGATGGCGCGGGCGACGAGCATGCCGAGGGTTTTGCCGCCGACGGAGCCGATGCCGATCATGCGGTCGCGGAGGGCCAGGAAGTCGTCGAGGGTGAGGTAGCGTTCGACCAGGCCGGCGATGCCGGAGCGATGCACGCGCAGGGCGCGGCGGAGCTGGCGCAGCAGGTCGTCCGCGCGCCCGGGCGGGGCGCGGCCGGCGCGGGCGTCGGCGGCGGCGGCCTCGGCTTCGCGGAACAGGATCCGCCAGTGGCCGGCGCGGCGGTCGCCCTGGAGGCGCGGCCACTGGGTGCGGGCGAGGATGGAGGCGAGGACGGCGCTTTCCCGGACCGGGAGGAAGCGGTCGGCGCTGCGGACGTGGAGCGTGTTCATCACGTCGCGGGAGCGGTGCTGGACTTTGACGGGGCGGATGTAGAGGCGGCCTTCGAGGCGGAACACGTCGAGCTGGTAGCGGGTGGCGCGGTGGATGGGCTCGAGCGCGTAGGCGGAATGGCGGTCGCGGTAGAGGGCGAAGTAGGCCACCGCCCCGAGCGCGGCCAGGCGCGGGCAAACCAGGTGGAAGAAGTTGCCGAGGCTTTGGTCCGACAGCCAGTGTTCGGCCAGGTCCGACAGGCAGTCGAAGACATAGCGCGCGCCGGGGGGGGCGGATTCGATCACGGCGTGGGTTTCGCGCATCAGGGCTTCGAAGCCGCGGGCGGGCGTCAGGGGGTGGAGTTCGAAGCCGGCGCCGGGGGGGAGCAGCGGCGGGTGGCTGGCGAAGCGGAAATAGATTCGGCGGCTGGCGGCGGCGGCGGCGGCGGCGGCGTAGGGGGCCACGAATTCCTGGTAATCGGCGATGGTGTCCACCTCCCAGACGAGGCTGTCGCCCGGCTCGATGCCGCTGAGCACGGCGTCCAGACCCGGCAGGCCGGTGGTGGCGGGGAGGGGATGCGGCATGGGGAGCGGCCGCCTTCGGGGCCGGGGGGCGGGTTTAGACCAGGCCGTGGTCGAGCATGGCGTCGGCGACGCGGACGAAGCCGGCGATGTTGGCGCCCATGACGTAGTTGCCGGGGTGGCCGTAGTCTTCGGCGGTCTGGCGGCAGAGGTGGTGGATGTCCACCATGATGCGGTGCAGGCGCTGGTCCACTTCTTCGCGGCTCCAGGCCAGCCGCATGGCGTTTTGGGTCATTTCCAGGCCGGAGGTGGCGACGCCGCCGGCGTTGGCGGCTTTGCCGGGGCCGTAGAGGATGCCGGCTTGCTGGAACAGGTCAATGGCTTCGGGGGCGGAGGGCATGTTGGCGCCCTCGGACACCAGGGTGCAGCCGTGGTTGAGGAGGGTGCGGGCGTCGGCGCCGGAGATTTCATTTTCGGTGGCGCAGGGGAAGGCGCAGTCGCAGGGGATGTCCCAGGGGCGCTGGCCGGGGAAGTAGCGGGCGCCGAAGCGCGGGGCGTATTCCTTGATGCGGCCGCGGCGGTGGTTTTTGAGTTCGAGCACCCAGGCCAGTTTTTCGGCGTTGAGGCCGTCCGGGTCGTGGATGGCGCCTTCGGAATCGGAGAGGGTCACCGGGCGGGCGCCGCGCTGGAGCAGTTTTTCGATGGTGTATTGCGCGACGTTGCCCGAGCCGGAGACGGCGCAGGTTTTGCCCGCGAGCGATTCGCGGCGGGTTTTGAGCATTTCCTCGGCGAAATAAACCGCGCCGTAGCCGGTGGCTTCGGGGCGGATGAGCGAGCCGCCCCAGTTGAGGCCCTTGCCGGTGAGCGTGCCGGTGAACTCGTTTTGGAGGCGTTTGTACTGGCCGAACAGGTAGCCGATCTCGCGAGCGCCCACGCCGATGTCGCCGGCGGGGACATCGGTGTTGGGGCCGAGGTGGCGGAACAGGCCGGTCATGAAGCTCTGGCAGAAGCGCATGACTTCGTGGGGGGATTTGCCTTTGGGGTCAAAGTCCGACCCGCCTTTGGCGCCGCCCATGGGCAGGGTGGTCAGCGCGTTTTTGAAGATTTGCTCGAAGCCGAGGAACTTGAGGATGCCGAGGTTGACGCTGGGGTGGAAGCGCAGCCCGCCTTTGAAGGGGCCGAGGGCGCTGTTGAACTGCACCCGGAAGCCGCGGTTGACGCGCAGCCGGCCGGTGTCGTCCTGCCAGGGGACGCGGAAGAGAATCTGGCGTTCCGGCTCGACGATGCGTTCGAGGATTTGCGCGTCGCGGTAGTGGCGGTGGCGGTCGAACACGGGCGCGAGCGATTCGAGCACCTCGCGCGCGGCTTGGAGGAACTCCGGCTCGCCGGCATTGCGGCGCGCCACCTGTTCCAGGACTTCGGCGATATAGGGGTGCATGGGATTTATCGGTCGGCGGCGGTGAAGGTGGCCACCACGGGGCGGTGGTCGGAGCCGACGCCCCAGTTGGGGAGGGTGAGGACGTAGGTCTGGTCGGGGAGCCATTCGCGCGCGAGGCCGGGGCTGAGCAGGAGGAAATCCAGGCGGCTGTAGCTGTCGGTTTTGCCGTAGAAATGCGTCCAGGTGACGTTGCGCGGGTCCCAGGCGGGGTTGGGGCTGGGGGTGTTGTCGCCGTTGCGCTCGGCCGGGCGCGTGTCCACCAGCTTGAAGCGGCCCCGGCCGATCACCGCCCGGGTGGAGGGGGATTCCTTGGTGTCGTTGAAGTCGCCCGCCACCATGAGGTTGATGTCGGGGTTGGCGGCGAAGCGGTCGTCAATCTTCTGGCGCAGCAGCCGGGCTTCGGCCAGGCGCAGCTCCGCTTCGTCGGCGTCGGGGAGGGGGCGTTTGGATTTGAGGTGCGTGACCAGGAGGGTGAGGGTGTAGCGGGGGTTGACCTGGATGTCCACCTCGGCAAAGCCGCGGCTGACGTGGAAGCGGCGGCCGTGGAGCAGGAAGTTTTCGTTGGTGTGCGAACGGCGGGCGGCGAAGGGAAAGCGGCTGAGGACGGCGACGAAGATGTTGGTGTCCCAGCCCGCGACGTGCTCCCAGTGGGGCAGGTCGAGGCCGCCGGCTTTGAGGGCGTCGCGCAGTTCGAGCAGGGCGCTGGGGCGGCCCATTTCCTGCACGGCGAGCACGTCGGGTTTGAGGGCGAGGATGCTTTCGCACACCTTGGCGCGGGCGGCGGCGGGTTTGGGGGAGCGGGTTTCGGTGGGCGCGTCGAGATAGTTTTCCACGTTGTAGGTGGCGACGCGGAAGGTTTCGGCCCCGAACGCGCCGGCGCCGCCCAGCAGCGCCAGCAGGGACCCCGCATAGCAACCAAGGCGTAATAACATAATCCAGTTCACGCTAATACGCCGCCCCGGCGGGCGTGTCAAAAGATTTTGCGGCGGTTCCGGGCGAATGGGTGCATCTTGACACTGTCCTTAAGCCAGGGGTGTAACGGTTCCTCGACCGGCATAACACCACTATGCAAGCCGAGTCATTATAGGAAACCAACATCGTCCATATCCCAACCGTTTCCCCGTCTGGCGGACCTCGAACGAGCGGTCGTGGCGGAAGCCCGCGAATGGGGACGCCAACGACTGGAGGAGCGTCTGCAAGCACTCGCCGACAGGAGCGGCGAGGTTTTTCCCCCTCCAGTAGCGACGGCGCAGGCCCGTTACCCTGCGCCGCGAACTGGGCGCGGTAAAACTGGGGGTTGATTAGGGCCGGGATCCGGTTGCGGGTCAGTGGGGTTGTGCGTTGCAGCGGGCCTGGGGGTTGGGCCCGCATCAGAAGATCACCCCTGGGTACGCCGAGAAGCTGTGCTTCACGGTGACGGCCACCGGTTCGGATGAGGCGGCCGCGCAGGGGGCCAGCCGATGGGCGGGCGGCATAGACGACGCGACACGGCATGCGCTGGTACAACGGGTCGGTGCCCGTGCCGAGCGCCCAGCGCGGAGCCGGTATGAACCGCCGCCGCAGGAACGTTTGGCGCGGCGGGGCCGCACGGAGTTGGGCGTGATCATGGTCGACGGTTGCCCAGTGCGCTATCGCGGAGCGGGGTGGGGTAAAAAGAAGACCCAGCAACTGCGCGTCGAAGGGCACGAATTGAAGTTGGGCCTATTCTACCGCCACGCGGCGGCCGCCCGTACCGAAGCCGGACGCGGCATTTTGAGTGATAAGGTGGGGGTTAGTTGGCAGGACCCGGCGATGGGGTTGGGTCAGCGGCGGCACTGGGAAGCCCCGCGAGAAGGGCTGGGACGTGCCCGGAACGTGCGGTTCTTAGGCGATGGAGCCGAATGGGTGTGGAACCTCAAAAAGGATCGGTGGCCGAAGGCGCTGGAACTCTTGGATTTCTATCACGGCAGCCAGCACCTGTGGAGTTTGGGACGCGCCTTACGCGGCGAAACCCAACCGGCGCTTTCACGCGGGGTCAAACCTCTGCGGCATAAACTGCGCCGGGGCCAAGAACAAAAAGCCCTGCGCCAGATGGCGCGGTTTCGGCACCCCCGGGGCGAAGTTGGCGAGATCATTCGGCGGGAGCAGAACTCCTTTCAAAGCCATGCGGAACGGATGCGCTACCAGCGGATGGCCCGCCGCGGATGGCCGATTGGCTCTGGCGCGGTCGAATCGGCTTGTCGGCAGAAGCAAACCCGCTTCAAACGTTGCGGGCAGTTCTGGACCTAACCCGGGCTCCGCAACCTCTGCGCACTCGATGAAGCCCGCCGCAACCACCACTGGGACGAGCTTTGGGCCTCCAACTAAGGACAGTGTCAAGATGCACTCCGCGGATACCCATGCGAATTCCTTGCATTCTGCGTTTGGTTATTCCAAGCTAAGCTCATGACGCAACCTCTTGCGCTTGTGTTTTATGAGCGGTTGCTGCCAGGCAGTCAGCTTGTGAATCGGCTGCAAGACTTGAATTATCGCGTTCAGGTCATTGTGAATGCGGATCAACTTGTGGAGTGTGCTGAACAGGCCAAGCCGATGCTGGTCTTGGCCGACCTGAAATCTAAGCAGAATAACGTGTGCCCCGCACTGGCCCGCCTTAAGCAAAACCCGACTACTCGCCATCTGCCTGTTGTAGCCTTCTGTGGTGAGAATGACGCGGAATGGCAGGAGGCTACCCAAATGGGAGGCGTGACATTGCTCGTCAGCGAAGCGGCGATTTTGAACCATTTGCCCCAGTTTCTCGAGCAAGCCCTCCAAGTTGAATAAGCTTAAGCCGAACGGTCGACCTGGGAATTGGCATCTGCGTTCGGAGAGGGAGTTCGTATCATGACTCGGTTGGATGCCGAACCGGTAGCGGGTCTTTATGTTCATGTTCCCTTCTGCGTGCAGAAATGTGCTTATTGCGCCTTTTACTCCGAGCCAGCCAAGGGCGAACTGATTGAGCGCTACGTTGGGGCGCTCATACTTGAGTTGGAACGAATCGCGCATGATTTGCGCCCGCGCACGATTTATTTCGGGGGGGGCACCCCTTCGCTTTTGGATTCGCGGCAATGGCAGAGAATCCTGCGTGCGTGGGATCGGCTTGGCTTGGGCAAGACAACTGAATGGACGGTAGAATGCAACCCCGCAACTATATGCCTCGAAAAGGCAAAACTGCTGCGCGACGCCGGTGTAAATCGTTTTTCTCTGGGCGTGCAATCGTTCAACGAAGCGTTGCTGCAGCGCTTAGGACGGGTTCATACTCGCCGCGAGATTTTCCAGTCCTTTGATCTCCTTCGTAAGGCCGGCTTCGACAACCTGAACTTGGATCTCATGTTTGCCATCCCCGGCCAAACGCTTGAAGCCTGGCGCGAAACCTTACACGAGGCCTTTGCCCTGGGCAGCGAACACCTCTCCTGTTACGAGGTGATCTACGAAGAAGATACGCTGCTCTACCAGCAACTTGAGACTTGCCCGACCGCGGCGGATGAAGACCTGGCATGCGCCATGTATGAAGAACTGCTTGAACAGGCCACCAACGCCAGCCTCAAGCAATACGAAATCGCCAACTTTGCCTGCGATCGGGCCTTAAGCCGCCTGCCCCAAACAGCAAACCTGCCCTCTCATGCTTGCCAGCACAACGTCAATTACTGGCGTGGCGGCGACTTCTACGGTTTGGGGCCCAGTGCGACCTCTTATGTGCGTGGCGTGCGAACCCAAAACAGCCCTGACACCCGGCGTTATTGCGAACAATTAGAGCAAGGCCAGCGAGCTCTTGAATACCGCGAAGAATTGCCACCGCTTGCACGCGCCGGGGAAGCGGCGGCGTTTGGTTTGCGCATGCCAAGCGGCTGGCCTTTCGATCAATTCCGTCAGATTACCGGCTATGACTTAAGGCAACAATGGAGCGAAGAGATGAATCTTTTGGTTCAACGAGGCTGGGGGCGTATTCTGTCCGACCGTTTTTACCTTACCCCCCAAGGCCTTCGCTTCGCCGACGATGCTGCCCTGCTCTTCTTGCGCTGATGTGACGCAGGGGCGCATGCGGTGCGGCGCCGATTTTTAAACGATCTTTCCCGAAGCACGTGATGGAGAACACAGCAGGGTTTCCTATGGGACCGTGCTGATTTGGACAAAGAAAACCGTTCGGCGGGAAATTATGCCGTTGACAGCTTTCGCGCACTGGGAAAGGTGCCGCATGTCTCCATCTTGAGCGGTTATCAAGAATTGCGTGTCCTAGCTTGCTTTTATCTGAGGTTGCGCTGTCCGCGGTTGCGCTTGACGTCGCAAGTGGGCAGCCGTTAGATTTCCCACGATTTTAGATGATGCTTGGCGCGAAACTAGAGATTACCTTCGCCCCCGAGGCGGCTTTGTGGCTGATCGAGTCATGCGGTTCGAGTCGGATTCCCGGCAGGCAAGGCGCAGGCACGGGCATATTATGGTAATCAGCCGCTCGCCTTACCGCATTTCCTTCTTTGGTGGCGGCACGGATTATCCGGCGTGGTTCCGGGAAAATGGCGGTGCTGTCCTGGGCACGGCGATTGACAAATACTGTTTTATCACCTGCCGGTACTTACCGCCTTTTTTTGAACACCGTCTGCGCTTGGTTTATTCCAAGATAGAGGATTGCCAATGTGCGGCTGACATTCAGCACCCGGTTGTCCGCACCGTGTTGGAGATGCTGCGCGTCGAACGCGGACTGGAAATCCACCACGACGGCGATTTGCCGGCGCGCAGTGGCATGGGTTCCAGTTCGGCCTTTACCGTAGGGTTCCTCCATGCGGTGTACGGCTTGCTGGGGCGCCTGACGTCTCAAAATCAACTGGCCACGGACGCCATCCACGTCGAGCAGGACCTGATCGGTGAGACCGTTGGGTCACAGGACCAGATTTTTGCCGCCTACGGCGGGTTCAACCGGATCGAGTTTAAGCGCGACAACAGCTTTCGCGTCGAACCGGTGCCGCTGTCACGCAAACGGTTTGAGGAATTGAATGACTCGCTGATGCTCTTTTATACCGGTTTGCGGCGCACTGCTTCCGAAGTGGCCGCCAGCTACGTGGTGGACATCGGTGCGCGCACCCGGCAATTAACGCGCATGCGGCAGATGGTGGATGAGGGGCTGCAGATACTTGCCGACGGCGGCTCGTTGGACCGCTTTGGGGATTTGCTGGATGAGGCTTGGCAATTAAAGCGCAGCCTCAGCGGCGCGGTCTCCAACTCACAGGTGGACGAGATTTATGCTGAAGCCCGGCGAGCCGGGGCACGAGGAGGGAAGTTGCTGGGGGCGGGCGGAGGCGGCTTCCTGCTGTTTTATGTGCCGCCCGGGTGTCAGCAACAAGTGAAAGAGCGCCTGCGCAACTTGCTGTGGGTGCCTTTCCGGTTCGATACCAGCGGCAGCCAAATCATCTTCTTTTCTCCCGGGCAGGATTACGCCGAACTGGACCAGGCTCGCTCGGCACAGGCGGGACCGGCTTTCCGCGAGGTCTTTCCCCCGGAGGGTGCGTCCGGCAAACAAACTTAAATATGACGGCAAACGACCTGATCAACTTCGAGACCGAAATCGCCAACCTCTTTAACGCGGCGCAGATTCGAGCTCCCATCCATCTTTACTACGGCAACGAGGCGCAGATGATTGACCTCTTCCGGGACGTACGCCCGGAGGATTGGGTTTGCTGCTCGTGGCGCAGCCATTACCAGTGTTTGCTGAAGGGCGTTCCGCCTGAAAAAGTGCGCGAAGAGATTCTGGCCGGGCACTCCATTTCTCTGTGTTTTCCCGAATACCGAGTGGTGTCTTCGGCCATCGTCGGCGGCATCCTGCCCATCGCTGTGGGGATTGCAATGGGAATCAAGCGCCGAGGCGAGACTGCGCGCGTGCATTGTTTTATGGGCGATATGACCGCGGAAACCGGCATTGCCCACGAGTGCCTCAAGTATTCCCATAATCACCAGTTGCCGATCCGATTTATCGTCGAAGACAATGGAAAGTCAGTCTGCACCGATACGCGCGAAGCTTGGCGCCAGCCTGCGTTGACATGCGAACAAACGCCCCACCCGATGGTGGTTCATTATCAATACCAGACCAAATATCCCCACGCCGGCGCGGGCGTGCGGGTCCAGTTTTAGCCCATGAAATACTTTGATGAATTGTGTCGGGCGATGGAGTATCTGGCGCGCGATCCGCGAGTGCTTTTTCTTGGCCAGGCCGTGGCCTGCCCTGGCACCGCCATGTCCAACACCCTTAAGAATGTCGCGCGGGACAAGCTGCTCGAATTGCCGGTGGCCGAGGAAATGCAAATGGGCATGTCAAGCGGCCTGGCTCTGGTCGGCCACGTGCCGGTAAGCATTTTCCCACGGTGGAACTTTCTATTACTGGCCGTCAACCAAGTCGTCAATCATCTTGACAAATTTTCCCTCATGTCCAACGCTGGCTACCAGCCCAAAGTGATCATTCGCACCGGCATTGGCTCGGTGCGCCCATTGCATCCGCAGCATCAGCACGTTGGTGATTTTACAGAAGCCTTCCGTCTGATGTGCCCGAATATCGAGGTGATACGTTTGGAGGAACCAAAAGAAATTTTTCCCGCTTACCAGAAAGCCCTGGAACGGGAAGACGGCAAGAGCACCATTGTGGTTGAGTATGGCGACTATTACAACGAGAAGTAATCCTGCGGCGCCTTTGAATTGGCCGCTGATGCATAATAACATCACGCGCGCCGATTTAGACGCGCTGATTGCTTACCTCGGCCAGGATAATCCGATGCTGACCCAGTCCCGGCAGGTCCGCCAGTTCGAGCAGGAGTGGTCCAATTGGCTCGGGGTTCGGCACAGCGTCTTTGTCAATTCAGGTTCCTCCGCGAACCTGTTGACGATGGCCGCGCTGCGTGAACGGCTTGGCCCGGGTGAAATCATCGTGCCCGCCCTCACCTGGGTATCGGATATTGCCTCGGTGATCCAATGCGGCTTCCAGCCCGTGTTCGTGGACATCAACCCGCGCACGCTGGGCATGGACGACCAGGAAGTCATTGCCCACCTCCGTCCGCAGACCCGGGCGGTTTTTATCACCCACATCCTTGGCTATAACGCTCTGACCCAGCGATTGCTGGAGGTACTACAGGCCCGCAATATTCCGCTCATCGAGGATGTGTGCGAATCCCACGGCGCAACCTTCCAGGGGCGCAAGCTGGGCAGCTTTGGCCTCATGTCTAACTTTTCATTTTATTATGCGCATCACATGAGCACCATCGAGGGCGGCATGATTTCGACCAATGACGCCGACTTCTATGAGGCCCTGCGCATGTTTCGCTCGCACGGCATGGTGCGCGAGGCAAGCTCGGAAACTCTCAAAGAGAGCTACCGTCAGCAATATCCCGACCTGAACCCTGATTTTATCTTCGCCTTTCCGGCCTACAACATGCGCGGCACGGAGATCAACGCCGTGCTTGGCCGCGCCCAACTTCGACGGTTGGACCAGAACAACGAACGCCGCCGCGCGAACCTGCGCCTGTTTCTGGACCACCTCGACCCGCAAAAGTATCGCACCGACTTTGAATTGGAGGGAAGCTGCAACTACGCCTTCACGCTCATTCTGCGTCAGCCCGACCCAACCTTAAGTGCCAAAGTCGAGCAACGTCTCCGCGAGGCCAGGGTCGAGTTCCGGCGCGGCACTTCGGGCGGCGGCAACCAGCTTCGGCAGCCCTACGCCCGCAAACTGCTCGGCGATCGGGAATTTGAGAAGTTTCCCAAAGTAGACCATGTGCACTTCTTCGGCTATTATATCGGCAACTACCCGGAATTGGAGCGAGACAAGATTCTGGCCCTGTGCGCCTTGCTCAACCAAATCGAGTAGCCCAACGCGCCCTACCCATGAACCGACAGCTTGATGTACTTTTTGTCAGCCCTAATTCATCCTTCCAAGCCTACCAGGCTTTGAGCAAGGACTTCGCGGCTATCGAGCCCCCCACCTGGGCACTGCTGCTGGCCCAAAGTTGTCGCGCCAAAGGCTTCGGGGTCGGCATTCTGGACTGTTGCGCGGAGCGACTGACGGTCGAGGAATCGGTCAAGCGTATTGTCGAAGCCGATCCCCGGTTGGTGTGCATGGTGGTCTATGGGCAAAACCCCAATTCCGGCACGACTAATATGATCGGCGCCACTGCGCTGGCGCGAGCACTCAAACAACAGCACCCCGACTATCGTATCTGCTTTGTCGGCTCGCACACCAGTGCCCTGCCCAAAGAAGTGCTCGCGTTGAATTGCGTGGACCTGGTTCTGCTCAACGAGGGCGTCTATGCTCTGCACAATCTGTTGCAAACCAACCTCAAGACCGACCTGTCCAAAGTCAGAGGTATCGGCTACAAGCAGGATGGCGTGCCCGTCCTTAATCCGCCCGAGCGCGTGGTTCCGCAGGACCGCATGGATGCCGACCTGCCGGGCTCCGCTTGGGACTTGCTGCCTTATCGGCAACGACCGCTGGATCTCTACCGCGCCCATTTCTGGCACGCCGAATTCAATCACGACTTTCGAACTCCCTTTGCCGCTATTTACACCTCGCTGGGATGCAAGTTCCGCTGCGACTTTTGCATGATCAATATCGTCAACCGCATTGACAATGCCGACGGTGTAGCCGCCTCCCATTCTCCCAACATGCGCTTCTGGTCGCCGGGCTTCATCATCAGCGAATTCGAGAAGTTAGCCCAATTGGGGGTCGAAACTCTGCGCATCTCGGACGAGATGTTCTTCCTCAATAAACGCTATTTTGAACCTCTGCTTAACCTCATCATCGAACGCGGGCTCAAGCTTCGGATGTGGTCCTACTCGCGCATTGACACGGTTCAACCGCATTATCTGGACCTGTTTCGACGCGCCGGCATCAACTGGCTCGCGTTGGGCGTCGAAGCTGGTAATCAAACTATCCGACACGAGGTTTCCAAAGGCTCGTTCAAGGACACCAACATCCGCCAAGTAGCCCAAACCATTCGTAACCACGGTCTGAATATAATTGCCAACTATATCTTTGGGTTTCCCGAGGATAACTTGGAGACAATGCAGCAGACGTTGGATCTGGCCCTCGAACTCAACACTGAGATGGCCAATATGTATCCCTGCCAGGCCTTGCCCGGCAGTTCGCTCTATTACCTAGCCCGCGCGAATGGCTGGCCATTACCGGACTCGCCGGCCGGCTACGGTTTCCTCTCTTACGAAAGCCAGCCCATGCCCACCCGGCATTGTTCCGCCACTGAAGTTCTGCGCTTTCGCGATCAGGCTTGGCAGAAATACTTTACTCACCCCGATTACCTTGCGCTCGTCGAACGCAAGTTCGGCTTTGAACAACGGCGTAATGTTCAGGCTATGGCTAGTATCCCGCTTCGCCGCAAACTTCTGGGTGATCCTCCGCCCGAGATCGACGCCCTTGTAACGAAAGGGTGATAGGGAATGGCTGATCTCAGCATCATCGTTACATCGCACAATAAACCGCGCTTCGTCAAAGAAGCTGTTCAAAGCCTGCTCGACCAAACCCACTGCCACTGGCAAGGCATTTTGGTGGATAGCGGCGTACTCCTGAAGCAAGGTTTTTTTAACTACCTTAGCGACCCGCGCCTGAAAGTCGTTCCTTCCGGTGAAACTCCAGAGCTATCCCGCACTAAAATCATGGCTTCCTGGTGTTTCAATCGCATTCTTAACTCCGGCGAACTCACTGGCGAGTTGATCATGTACCTGAATGACGACGACCTGCTCTATCCGGAAGCCGTTGCAACTTTTTGGGGCTATTACCAGCAGCATGCTCGCGAACCGCAGGCCATGTATGCCTCGCAGGACATCGGCTTGGTCGCTCCCGACGGCCAAACTCGTATCATCGGCCGTCGTATCGCCGACCGCCCTGGCGGTCGTTTCTGCAAAGGCCGTCGGATGGATTGCCGTGTGGATTACCTCCAATTCTGCCATACGGCCAAGATCCTCGGCCGATTCCGCGAGGTCTATAAGACCTCCCAGTATCACTCCGAAGACAAACGCGACGCCCACCATGCCGACGGCATCTTCATGGAGCAGATCGGTGCGCTGACTAAAATCCATAACTTGGCCAAGGTTCTGAGCATGAACCGTCGCACCACTGAAAGCGCTAACTTGGAATACTTCGCTTCCGCCTTCGGGCGCGTTATGGTTACTATCCGCGCCAAACTTCGCGGCGCTCGCGAGCGGTTCTTCTCCTCCCGGCGCTACTAACGGAACTTGCTGCTTCGCCAAGGCGGGTAGTAATGGAAATACCACGACCCTTTCAGCGCGGGCAGGTATTTTTATCGACGCGGTGAGAAACTGTGCGCAAGTAACACTCGCTAACTGGCGGGTGAGACAAACAAAAGTGAAACTGGCCAGGGCGCATTTTCCGGTTGCCGGTGATTTGGCTGGACTACCGGCGCCCTGGGTGGCTGTCAGTTTGCGGGCAAAGTCACCCACCAATTTGCGGGTTAAAGTCACCCACCCTTTGAGGCGAGACATCGTTCCCACTGTTCGCGGGATGCGGACAGAATGGGGCGATGAATCAACTCAAAGTGAAACAACAGCAAACGATAGTTGCCCTGCGTGAGCAAGGCTGGTCCATCTGTCGCCTTGCGCGTGAATTGGGCTTGGATCGCAAGACGGTGCGCCGGTATCTGCGCCAAGCCGCTGATTCAAAATCCCCCACCAACCCGCTAACCGGCTCACCACCAAAATCGCCCACCCCGCAAACCGGCTCTTTGGCCTTGGGTGGAGCCGGTCCGGATAGTCTGTGCGAGCCGTGGAAGGAGGTCATTGAGGCGGCGCTGACTTCCGGACTTTCCATTCAACGGATTTATCAGGATCTCCAGCAGGAACACCAGTTTGGCGGTAGCTACTTTTCGGTGCGGCGTTTCGCGCGGCGCTTGAGCCAGAAGTTGGAACTGCCCTTTCGCCGGATTGAAGTGGAGCCGGGCGCGGAGTTGCAGGTGGCCTTTGGCCAGGGCGCCTGGATCATTGATGAAAGTGGCAAGCGGCGGTGCTCGCATCTGTTCCGGGCGGTGCTCTCGCATTCGCGCAAGGGC
>Ga0302248_1001486_pt1 | contig 17092 bp, 10 predicted proteins | sample AAG_UR_Leu_MG_FD_193528 | JGI IMG/M metagenome (GOLD analysis project Ga0302248, IMG submission 193528) | Enriched activated sludge microbial communities from anaerobic digester in WTTP, New Holstein, Wisconsin, United States - AAG_UR_Leu | ecosystem: Engineered > Bioreactor > Anaerobic >... | reverse complement strand
ATGCCCGGAAACCAGCCGCCGTTATGCGAGGCGAGACCTCGTGCATGGGAGGAATCCAGAGCTTTCGGCCCTTTTGCTTCCAGGTGGAATGGAATTGCGCTCGAGAAGCGGCCGGTTTTTCGGTCTCCCCTGTGTGTCCGCGGAGGACGTCCATAAAGGCCTCGATTCGGGTGAGATAGCCGGTATCGGAACCGTGCTCATCGAGCTCGATTATAAGGTACGGCCGGCCCTTCATGATCTCCTCGAAGCGGGTGAGCACGAAGGAATCGGGGCCGCATCCAAAGTTCGTAAGATATACGGGATACAGGTCTTTCATCCGGCGTATTCTTCCGGCAAGGGTGAGAATGCGCTCGCCGTAGTACCAGTACATGTGGTAGACATCCGTGCTCCAGTCGGAGGGATCGATAAGGCATTCGTATGGAAAGATCTCAAAGCCCTTTCCGGCAAAGCGCTCCGGGAGGGACATGTTGACCACGGAATCATACAGATTATAGGGCCTCCCTATGAAGACTATTCCCTTCTTGCCCTCATCCTTTATTTTCTTCATCAGGGTGCGGCCGTATTCCCATCGCCGGTTCAAAAATTTCTGCTGAGCCTCGAGGCCCGCCTTATAGGCCGCCCGAACCTCCTTTTCGGAAGGCCCGTATGCGGCAAGCGCGCGTCCCAGCGATTCCACGATGAGCCTCTCGTCAAGACGGAAATCCACAACCGGCGCGATCACCGGCAAGGGAAGCTCGAGCGTACCCGATGTGAGGGAGGGAAAGGACATAACATAGGGGCAGGAGATGCGAGGCAGCCCGCCCTCCTGCTTCTTCTCGCTAATTACGGTCGGATAGAAGAGCGCGTCCACATCATCTCGGTGGGAAAGCTCATGCGCGTGGGCAAGCGCCATCTTCACCGGAAAGCAGAAGTCCGATCTGGCTATACGGATTCCTGTCTCCTTGTGGGCGGCCTTCGATGCTCCTGAGGGCGCCGCCTCGAAGCCTAAGCGCTCGAGGAAGGTTTTCCACAGCGGCATATAGCCGTGCATGGAGAGGGCCTGCGGGATGCCGATTCGAGGGCGCGGATTCGCGTTATGAAGGCGCGGATTCGAATCCGCGCCTTCATAACGCGAATCCGCGCTTTCATGAAACGCCATCGCGCGTACGCGGGAGAGATGGTTCACCGCGCGGCGCGGGCGCGAATCTTCGCCCTCCTCGCGCCCGCACATGTGGCCCCACGATTCCACGGCCCCGCCCTCGAGGCGCGCCACGGTGATGGTGCAGCGGTTGGAGCAGTCGGCGCATTCGCGGTAGGATATATCTATCTCGCGCTCGAAAACATTTAGGCCTCTAAATACTCCCGCCTTTTCCTCAGACCGTTCGAGCGCGATTACGGCCGCCCCGAACGCGCCCATCACATGACAGTGCGGCGAGACCACCATCTCCCTGCCCGTAATGAGCTCGAAAGCGGCCACGAGCCCCGCGTTTCGTGCCGTCGCGCCCTGGAAAAATATCCTGTTTCCGGTAACGGGCCGGGTGCCCACCACCCTGTACAGGTAGTTTCGCGCGATGGAATACATCACCCCCGCAAGGACCTCCTCGCGCGAGCGGCCCTCGCGCAGCAGCCGCTGGATATCCTGCTCCATGAAAACCGTACAGCGGTCGGAGGTGTGCGGAATCTCTCGCCCAAGCGCGAGCTCACCGATCTCTCGCACGTCGTAACCCAGGCGGCCGGCCTGCTCCTCTATGAACGAACCAGTCCCCGCGGCGCAGACAAAATTCATGGCGCAGTCCATTACCGCGCCGCCCGCGCCCCGTATGTACTTGGCGTCCTGCCCGCCTATTTCAAAGACCGTTTCAATGGAAGGGTCGTGGTGCGTAGCTCCGCGGAAATGGGCCGTTATCTCGTTCACTATGACCGAGGCGCCCATCAGGCGGCCTATCAGTCTGCGTCCGGAGCCGGTCGTCGCGGCTCGTTCGATGCGGGCCTCTTTGCCGATCGCCTCGCCGAGGGCCTTAAAAAGGGCACGCGTCGCTCCGATAGGGTCGCCCCCCGTTTTTCGGTAGATGTCGCAGACCACCTCGCGGCTTTCGGCGTCGATTACGACGCATTTGGTGCTGGTCGAGCCTATGTCCACTCCGAGCGCGAGAGGCCTGTCGCCCGGGGCCTCATTATGCAGGCGCACCTCATTTCCATCGGCCAGATATTCCCGAACCGGCCCTGCCGCGATATGGGAGGAACGGCGAAGCTCGAGGATTCTCGGCCGGCCTTCCTCTTCCGGGCCTGTTCTTTTCGTCTCGTTAGACGAAGCTTCAAAAGCGGGGCACACGAGTTCGCCCTCTTCGCTCTCCATCGCGACTTCGGTGGCATAGGGTTTCGAGGCGCCAGGCCTCGCTGTGCCGGAAAGGCCGCCCTCTCCCGCCAAAAGGGCCGCGCCGATGGAGGCGAGAAAATGGCCTTTTTCGTGAAACAAAGGCCGGGGCACCGAGCGAGATACCCACTCGCGCGCCTGGGGATTGAGGAAGAGCCCTCCGCAAAAGAGTATCGGGTATTCCGGGACATCGCCCCTGAACACAGTGGCGAGCATTGTGGTCACCACCCCCCGGCAGAGCCCGGACCACAGCTCTTCGCGCGTATAGCCCTCCTGCTGGCGATGGATGAGATCGGACTTGGCGAAGACGGCGCAGCGCGTGGCTATGGATGGCGGATCGTTCAGGATTCCAAGCTGCCCAAGGTCCTCGTAGTTAAAGCCCATGCGTCGCATCTGCTCATCCAAAAAGGAGCCGGTGCCTGCGGCGCAGAGACTGTTCTCGCGATATCCCCTGAAGCGCATCTTCCCATCGAGCTCGATGCAGCGGATCGACCCTGCCCCGACGTTCACTATATGACCGCACTCCATCCCCTCGCGGCGCACCGCCATGATGGTGGCGGCTATCTCGTCCACACTTCCCAGAAAGTGCGGATCCAAATCCGCACGCCCCAGAAAGCGCGGGTGGGAATTCGCGCCCGCGCCCCTCAGAAAGCGCGGATCCAAATCCGCGCCAGCGCCCCCATCCGAATCCGCGCCCCGACACCCATCCGCGCCCCCATCCAGATGACCGGCAAATGGACCGGTAGCGACGATCCAGGCGGGCCGACCGCCGTTTTCGGCGCCGTTCATCTCGGCGAGTGCCTCCTTGAGAGCAAGGCTCGGCTTGCCGAGGTGTTCGACAAAGCGCATGGCGTCGTCGTGTTGAATTTCATCGTATCTCACAATCTTCAAAAATTTGCTTCCCGCGTCGACGCCGAAAATCATCATAATCCTCACTTTAAAAATGTTTTTTCCGGGCACCATAGGAGTTAGGTATTCCAGTCCATCTTCGGCAAGCGGGGATACCTGGTTTTTGTAACTACCGCTGATATTTAGAGGCCCCACCTGAGCTTTTACGATCACCCTTAAGTTGTAGGGAGGACCATTCATACATAAAACGTAAATATGTTTTTATTCGAACATTTTTGTCAATAGTATTTCGATGCATTTTTCCCGCTTGACTAAGTTCGCCAATTCGGATATTCTTAGCATGAGAAACAGGCGATGGACAGATGAACACGGCACGAAAACTTAGAGGCGGATACACCTATGCCGACTACTTGCGATGGGAAGACGATCAACGCTACGAGCTCGTCGACGGCAGCGTATACGGCATGACTCCCGCCCCCTCGCGAAAGCACCAGGAGATCTCTATGAGGCTTTCGTTTATCATAGCGGGGCATCTTAAGGGAAGGCGCTGCAAAATATTTGCCGCGCCCTTCGATGTTCGTCTTCCCGAGGCCGGCGCTCGCGACGAGGAAATATATACGGTGGTGCAACCGGACATTGTAGTCGTATGCGACCCCAAAAAGCTCGACGAGCGCGGCTGCTTAGGGTCGCCGGACCTCGTTATGGAAATAGCCTCGCCCTCGACTGCCGAAAGGGACATGAAAGAAAAGCTTTCGCTTTACGAGCGTCACGGCATAAAGGAATACTGGATAGTCTTTCCGGGCGAAGGCGATTCGATGCGCCTGATTCTGGTCTTCAATGCGGTAAAAAGCGGCGGTTACGGCAAGCCGGCGGTCTACGGGCCCGGTGATACAATCAAAAGCAAAACCCTCCGCGGCCTGTCCGTCTCGGCCAGTGAACTCTTCGGCCTCTGACGGCAACCCGGCACAGACTTGGACCCCACCTTATTTCAAGAAAAACGAAAGGGTAGTCACAAAAACTATGTTTCCCCGCCCGCCGAAGGCGGGCGGATAAACCTAACTGTTGAATTTTTCAGTAGTTGCATTTTTAAGAAAATCTAAAAATACTACTTTTTAGGACTTCCCTAAAGGGCAGTCACAAAAGCTCGGTTTATGAGGTTGAACCCCTTGCTTTTTTCACGACGAGCATATAAGGCCAAGCTGTAAAAAATCCAACCGGCCATAGGCATCAGCAAAACCCCCTCTAGGGGGTGGCGCAGAGCGCCGGGGGCGTTAGTCTCCGCAGCCCTGGAGAAAGTAAAAGGAAAAACCTACAGATAAGCCGAGCGGACGCTGAGTAGGGCGCAGCCCGTATCGAAGCGCGGCGCCTGATCGGGGCTTTCTTTGGTTACTTTCTTTCGCCCCACGAAAGAAAGTAACCAAGGCCGTTTTTTAACGACTGAGGAGAGGGACTTTCCTAAATTTTTCAAATGGACCCTACCAGAGCACCGACAGCGGGTTGATGAGCCGTCCGTTATGCCATAGTGTGAAGTGCAGGTGAGGCCCTGTCGACCATCCGGTAGAGCCCACCCGGCCTATTATGCGCCCGGCGGCGACCCTCTGCCCCGGGCGGACGTGTATGGAAGAAAGATGGCCGTACAGGGTACGGTAGCCCTTGGGATGGTCTATTATTACGGCCTTTCCGTAGCCCCCCATCCATCCGGCCGCTGTGACCACGCCGCCGCAGGACGCTCCGACGGGGGTGCCGTGGGCCGTGGCGATATCGACGCCGTTATGAAAGCCGTACTGCTTGAAAATGGGGTGCGTCCTACCGCCGAAATGAGAGGTAAAGCGCCCGGCCAGCGGCGAGCGGAACATCTCGCGGAGGGCGTACTTTTTTGCCATGTCGGGCGTCATGGTGTGGGTGGTAGGACGGGCCCCCTCCACGAAGATCGCGACAGGCCTTCTTTCGCTTTGAAAGCGCGAAAAGAACCAGTGGAGCGGCGGAAGCTTCTGGACCATTATCTTCGACCTCTCCACTCCATAGAGCTCGGCTATCTCGTCGATCTCGGACCTGTCGTTGATGAAATTGAGCACCCCCGGCCTCGAGGGCACTATGATACGCTGCTTGACCCTTGCGGTCAGGCTGTCCCAGTGGGGATTGGCCCCTATAAGCGTGTCTATGTTAACGCCGTTGTCGCGCGCGATCTTCCAGAAGTTGTCGCCCTTTTGGATATCGACGACCCTGAGCTCGATGTCGTCGAAATCGACCTTGGCGACAACAAACTCAATATAGTCACCCTCCGTGAGAAAAAGGCTGTGGATGTCGGTCTGCGTGGCGGGCGTGTCGGAGGGCATTAAACCCGAAAGGCTTAGAACGGCGATCAAGGCGACGGCCGCGCAAAGCCCGACGAGAGGGTATGAATATCTCCTCGGCATTTTGCACTCCATATAGGTACAATTGATTGCGAACCTGCCTCCCCCGCCGTGGACGTGGCATTGCGCACATTCGGGAGAAGCGAGAAGCCATTAATTTATAGACATGGGCGCCGGAGACCGGTCAAGGAATTTTTTTACGGCGCGCAAAAAAAGAGAGTGCGGGACACTCTCTTCCTGAATCAGTTCCGTGCGGCCGGTATGCGTTATATCACTTTAACCGAAACGGCCCTTGGACCCTTTTCGCCGTTCTCCACCTCGAACTCGACATTGTCACCTTCGGCAAGAGTCTTGAATCCGTCCCCGCCGATCCCCGTGTAATGGACGAACACGTCGTTACCGTTCTCCTGCTTGATGAACCCGAACCCTTTTTTGTCGTTAAACCATTTTACCACACCTTTAGGCATTGTAAAAACTCCTTACCATTAATTTGCGGCATGAAGCCTGGGGCAGAGCTCTGCGTCTGAATCCGCTTCTCTATTGCTTTTCCACGGGGGAAAACCGGAGTGTGCCGATCCTAAGCCTCTCTACCTGTTGGTAACAGTATATACTGCATTAATCGATATAATATGTCAAATATTATTCGATTTTTTCGATAATTTATACCGGGATTATGAAGGTTCCCCTAACGGACGCATATCCGAACCTTTATGCGCCGGGAGGGGGCAAGGCGGGCCGGGACGGGACGCCATAATTACTATTGACAAATACGACGCCGGAAGTACCCTCATTTGTCGCGCATACTATCGTTTCCCGGGAATATGAATGAGCCTGTACGAACTGTTTGTCGGCCTGCGCTACCTGAAGGCCAGGAAGAGCCAGAGGTTTATTTCGTTCAACACCATGCTTTCCGTCGTAATAGTGTTTCTCGGCGTCTTCATCCTCATCGTGGTCATCAGCGTAATGACCGGCTTTCAGGGCCAGATAAAGGACAGGATACTCGACGTCGACTCTCACATCACCGTATCCGGCTATTCCGGCGACGGCGGGGAGGGCATCTCCGATTACGCGGCGCTTACGGTAAAGATACTCGACCTCAAGGGCGTCCGCTCCGCGAGCCCCTATCTTCAGGGACAGGGCCTTTTCCGTTACGGCACGGCGATCACGCCGGTCATGATCCGGGGAATCGGTTCGGCGAAGGAGATCCCCGGGGACACGGCGAAATTCATCACCGAGGGGCCGAAAAGCTATTCAAGCGACAGGAATGTCTTCATCGGGGCGGAGATGGCGCTCAATTACGGCATACGAATCGGCGATTCCATAGAGCTCATTGTTCCAAGGGGCCGCCTTACGGCCTCGACAGGCGTAAGCCCCGGCATGGGGAGCTTCCGCGTGGCCGGTTTTTTTAAAACGGGCTACTACGAATTCGACACGCGGCTCATCCTTATGTCGCTGGGGGCCTCCCAGCGGCTCTACAGCCTGGGAAACATAGCCTGGGGCATCGGCGTCAAGATAGACGACATCTACCGAATGGACTACATGTCCTCCCGAATCCAGTCGGCGGTCGGCTTCAGCTATCAGACCCTTACCGCCGAACAGCGCAACCAGAACCTGTTCTACGCGCTCAGGCTCGAAAAGCTCATCATGACGATAATACTGTTTCTGGTAATCATTTCGGCCGGCTTTTCAATTATGGGCACGCTCGTAATGGTCGTGATGGAGAAGCGCCGCGACATTGGGATTCTTAAATCGATGGGGGCTACGCCGATCTCGATAATGGCTATCTTCGTGCTCGAGGGCTTCTTCATCGGGGTGATCGGGACGGTGGCCGGCGTCGCGGGCGGGCTCTACGCGTCCCTCAACCTGGAGTCCGTTATCCGCTGGATCGAGAAGACCATAAACGCGGTAATGGGATACATCTACACAGCGTTCGACCTGGGCTTCTATTTCAACATCACCCTCGTCCCCAAAAGCGTCTATTACATCGACACCATCCCGACCGAGATAAAACCGGAGTTCGTGGTCCTCATAGCCGCCTTTGCCGTGTTCCTCTCCACCGTAGCCGCAATATTCCCCTCCTGGCACGCCTCGCGCCTCCAGCCTGTCGAGACCATACGATACGAATAGGGCACCGAAAATGGAAAAGAGCGCCATCATAAAGGCCGACGGCATAGAGAAGGTTTACGGCACCGGGCGAAACGCCCTTCGCGTATTGAAGGGGGTGTCCCTTTCTATCGGCGAAGGCGAGATCGTTTCGATCATGGGGCCCTCGGGGGCGGGCAAGTCGACCCTGCTTAACGTGATGGGATGCTTAGACGGCTTTCAGTCGGGAAGCCTTTCGGTGCTGGGGCGCGAGCTCTCCGGCCTTTCGGTGGAGGACCTCTCGATGTTCCGCAACCGTCACATCGGCTTCGTATTCCAGCTTCATAATCTGCTTCCGGACTTCACGGCGCTCGAAAACGTAATGATGCCGATGCTCATCCGGCGGGATCGCCGCCAGGCCGCGAGGGCCGCCGCGATTTCGGTCATCGAGCGCTTCGGCATGGAGGACCGCCTAGACCACCGTCCCGGCGAGCTTTCCGGCGGGGAATGCCAGCGCATAGCCGTCGCACGGGCCATAGTGGGCAGGCCGGACATCATATTGGCCGATGAGCCCACGGGGAGCCTGGACAGTGAGAACTCCCGGGTGCTTATGAATACGCTTTTCGAGCTGGGAAGGGAAAACGGCGCCACAATCGTGGTGGTTACCCACGACGCCGGGATCGCCTCGATAACAGGCCGTACGATTACCATTGTGGACGGATCGATAACGGAAACGCAATAAAACTTGTAAGCAAGTCCCAACGATGATACGCTGGGTTTCATATCGCCCTTCGGCCCTATGGAGGCGTCATCCGGCCGGGGGCGTAACGGAGCTATGGAATGAAAATTGAATTTGTGGGCGGGGCCGGGACCGTCACCGGTTCCTCGTACATCCTCAAGAACGGCGACTTTACCATAATGATCGACTGCGGCATGTTTCAGGGCCGCCGCGAACTGAAGGAGCGGAATTTCCAGCATCTCATCTACGCCCCCGGCGAGATCGACGCCATACTCCTCACTCACGCGCACATCGACCACAGCGGCCTCATCCCGAAAATCGTAAAGGACGGATACTCCAACCCGATCTACGCGACCGACGCGACGGCCGACCTCTGCGGCATAATGCTTCCCGACAGCGCCCACATCCAGGAGATGGACATCGAATGGATCAATCGGAAGCAGAAAAAGCTGGGGCGCGATCCCGTCCCGCCCCTCTACACATCCGAGGACGCGGTAAAATCGCTCGAGTTCTTTTCGCCGAAGAGATACGGCGAGACCTTCGAGGTGGTCAGGGGCGTAAGGGCCCGCTTTCGGGACGCCGGTCACATTTTGGGCTCGGCATTCATCGAACTGTGGGTCGAGGAGAACGGGCGCACCACAAAGTTCGTCTTTTCGGGGGATCTGGGCACAAAGGGCCAGCCCATCATCCACGACCCCGAGACGGCGGACGAGGCGGACATTCTGCTTATCGAATCCACCTACGGCGACCGCCTGCACAAGAGCCGGGAGGACACATTCCTTGAATTCAAGCAGATCATCCTCGACTCGTACAACCGCAAGGGCAACATCATCATCCCCTCTTTCGCCATCGAACGCACGCAGGAGATAATATACGTCCTTGGGCGTCTCATAAAAAACGATGAGATCCCCCATATACCCGTTTATATTGATTCGCCGCTCGCGATCTCGGCCACGGAGCTTTTCAAAAAAAATTCGCGCCTGTTCAATGACGAGATGCGCGCCCTGCTCGCCGCCGGCGACAATCCGCTCGAGTTTCCGGGACTTCGCTACACCCGCACCACCGAGGAATCAAAAAGCTTGAACGAAACGCGCGGATCCATTATCATAGCGGCATCGGGGATGTGTACCGCCGGCCGGATCAAGTTCCATCTGGCGAACAACCTGTACCGCAAGGACTCGTGCGTGGTCTTTGTCGGCTACCAGGCCGAGGGTACGCTTGGCAGGCGGCTCGTGGACGGGGAGAAGCGCGTAAGCATCTACGGCGAGGACGTCGCCGTGCGCGCCAAAATCCACACGCTTGGCGGATTTTCGGCCCACGCCGACCGCGACCGCCTGCTCGAGTGGATGGGCTATATCAAGAACGACCGACTCAGGGTCTTCGTCGTACACGGGGAGGAGTCCGCCTCGCTTGCGTTCGCCGATTCGGTCCGAGGACGATTCGGATACGAAACGAGCGCCCCGCGATGGGGGGACATTGTGGACCTCGCCACCATGGAGAGGACCTCGGCGCACTACGGAACGGCGCCCACCTCGTCGGTGGAGCGCGAGATGGAGGCGTTGAAGACGGTTATGGCCTCGCTTTTCGAAAAATACGAACAGGCCAAAGAGGAAAAGCGCATCTTCCAGGCACAACGGCTGGAGCAGGACCTGGGCGACCTCACGGAGATGGCGCGCTCTTTGAGTGACGCGCTTTAGGCCGCGGGACGGCACCGATGGCGGAACTCATAAAAACCATAACGGACAAAAACCTGTTCGAGAAGATTTTTTACAAGTTCTTCCTTCAAAAGAAGGTGTATCTTCGGACCAAGAACGGCGACCTTAAAATCGAGTTCTTCGGCTATACGGACGGCATGGCGGCCCTCCGGATCCCATACATTAAAAACATGTACGACAACTGCCTCATCTTTACGCGCAACGAATCGTACACGATCTACGCGAACCTCAAGCTCGTCGAGAAACAGGAGGACGATTCCTATATCTTCATCCCGATCAAGTTCCAGATCATCTCGGCCATGCGCAGGGAGGACCGCAGGATCGTGGACATCGGCGGGCAGGGAAAAAACATCATCTACGTCACGAGCGTGATCTCCGACTTCATCATACAGAATTCCCTTGCCATGGAAAGCAAGAAGGTCGACCACGTAAAGGAGATCGTCCGCTTCGACCTCGAGAAGCAGTTCAAGCAGGTCAGGATATTCTTCTGCAACGAGGGAATGACCGACTTGCGCATGAAATATTTTTATGACATAAAGCCCCCGTATCTTATAAGCGACATAAACAACAAAAATGGCGTAAAAGACCAGGCATTTTTCAACTACTATCTCAACAACATCTACGGCAAGGATTACCAGTTGATCAACCGTAAAAACATCATATCCGAGGTGTCGGTGCCCGTGCTCTACAAGGCCCGCATTCCCTATGGCTACATCCAGTGCAACGGCGCGGAGCCTCTCTCGGAATCGGCTCTCCTTATCGTCAAGCGCATGGCGATCGTGGTGGAGGAGCTATTCAACAAATACAAGGTTTTCCCCGTTTCCGACGAGCGTCTGCTGGTTTCGGACGTTTCGAAAAACGGAGTGGGGATCGTCTTCAAGGAGCGCCGTTTTATCCGCTATTTCAAGGAGAACAGCTACGTCTATTTCGACCTCAACCTGCCGGCGAACAAGAAGGCCTCTTGTTTTGCCGTTATACGAAATATCGGGATTCTGGAGAACAAGATTATCAAGGTGGGCTGCGAACTCAGGGAGCTCGACGCCCTGAGCGAAGTAAACTACGATGAGTACCTGGAGTCCATAGGCCTATCCTGATGGGCGCCCGCCCGAGGGCCCCGGACGCGCCGGGGCCGCCTTCAGAGGATGCGGGCCGCACGCATAAGCCCCCCGAGATCCATCGGCCCGGCGAGCACCGGTTGCGCATCGGCCCCTCCGAAGGCAGCGCCCAGCGCGTATCTTCCCAGTATCGCGCTCTCGAACCGTGCCGGCGGGGGCAGGCCGTTCGTCTTGTTCCTGCACCGCGCCCGGCCGTCCGCAAACGAAAATTCGTATTCTCGAAGGACCCGCAAAATCCCCTTCCCCTCGAGCTTCGCAAGCGACTCCTTGAGCGTCCACAGACGGAAAAACCCGGCGGAAGGGGATTCGGCGCTTTCGATAGCGTCGAGCTCCACGGCCGAAAAATATTTTTTAGCGACAGCAAGCGGCGGCCTTCTGAATCGTTCTATGTCTACTCCTATCGGCGCGGTTGCTGATATCGCGAACGCAGCGGCCCCCCGGGTGTGGGAAAGGGAAACATGGCTTCGGGCCAGTGGGCCGTTCAGGACGAGGCGTCCGCCGCTGCCGGCCGCCGTTTCGACCGAGATGGCGGGCGTTCCGCCCAGGGCCGCGCAGACCGCCTTTACGAGCAGGCGCGAGGCGAGGTAGCGGCCGCGCGCGCCGGGGTGCCGGACAGTCCCCAGCCGGGAGCGCTCCCCATCGGTAAGCGCTGAAATGACCGGGCCGGAGGGAAAGTCGAGCTCCTCCATCTCTAAGCTGCATACTGCGACAAGCGAAATCCGACCTGCCGCAAGCTCGCCGCGCAGCCCTTCGATTGAGTTAAATTCGACATATCTGAAACCGGACACGCCCCAATACTCGGCCCAACGCCCCCGGCTGTCAATATCGTAATTTATTATTGACAACTCCCAAGCGGCATGCTATGATAGATGTGCCGGTGGAAAATCCCGGCAGGAGGAAGCGGGTGAAAATCCCGCGCTGTCCCGCAACTGTAATTCCGCGCCCGCGCGGATGAGCCAGGAACTCCTTTTACTGGATATCCTCGAGGAACGGGAACCGGTGAGTAGTTCGGCCTTTAAAGGGCCGCACTTCCCCGAAAGACCAACGCGCCCCGAGCGCGTTTTTTGTTTTTCAGGGAGAACGGCCCCAAAAGCTCACTCACACGACCCCTCCGTAGATTATCCAATGCAAAAGCGTCCGGAAACGCAGACGATGGCCGGCGAGCTTGACACCTGGCCCATGGGGCCCATGCCGCCGCTCCGAAGCCTGTCCGTGCGCAATACACCTACACGGAGGAGTATATGCTTAAACCAAGATCGTTAAACCTGTTAGTACTTACCGCCCTGCTCTGCTCGTCGGCGGCATGGGCCCAGGATACACCCGCCGGTGATGCGACGCCGGAGGAAAAGACCGTCATCGGCGAAGTGGTTGTCACCGCCACGAAATCCAACATCAACAAACGCGAAACCGGCGCCTCGGTCACCATCATCACCGAGAAGGAGATCGAAGAGCGCGGCAAGGCGAACGTAGTCGACCTCCTTAAAGACGTTCCGGGACTCACCATAGTCCGCGAGAACGACTTCGGCGGCAAGGCGAACGTATTTATTCGGGGGGCCAAGTCCGGAAACACCCTCATCCTAATCGACGGCGTGGAGTCGAACGATCCCTCGGCCTCCGACCGCTCCTTCGATTTTGCCAACCTGACAGCGGACAACGTGGAGCGTATAGAGGTGCTTCGCGGACCGCAGAGCTTATTGTACGGCTCGGACGCGACTGGCGGGGTGATAAACATAGTCACCAAACGCGGAAAGGGAAAGCCAAGCCTTAGCGTAAAGGCCGAGGCCGGGGCCTACTCCACATTCCGCGAATCTATATCGGTAAACGGGGGGAGCGAGGACGCCTACTACTCGTTCGCGGCAGGCCGAACCGACACAAAGGGCTTCTCTCAGGCCGCAAAGGCCCCCGGCGCGACGGAAGACCCGGAGAAGGACGGCTATTACAACACCACTCTCTCGAGCCGCCTGGGAATGCGCGTGCTTAACGAAGCCTGGTTGGATTTCAGCCTTCGCTACACCGACGCGAAGGCCGACCTGGACGACGGCGGCTACGCGGACGATCCAAACTACAGGGCCTACACAAAAAACCTGTCGGCCAAAGCATCGTTAGACCAGACACTCGCCGAATGGTGGAGCCATAATCTGAGCTTTATGTACTTGGATACCATGCGCCGCTACAAGGACAGCTCTCACGACGGCGTGACCGAGGACGTCAATAGCTGGTATCAGGGAAATCAAAAGAAGGTGGAGTGGCGAAACACTTTCACGATGGGATCGTTAAACAGAATAATTGCGGGCGCGGAATATCGCGTCGACGAGGTGTCGCTCTACGACCTTTCCGACTACGGCTTCGGGCCCAATACGAGCGAGATGAACGCCAAACGCCTCGACAGCCGGGGGCTTTATCTGGTGGATCACCTGCGCCTTTTCGAACGCTGGTTCACCACCGCCGGCGTTCGCGTGGACGACCACCAGGAATTCGGATCTCGCTTCACCTGGCAGGCCAACAGCTCGTTTGCGATGCCGGTCACCGGCACGCGCCTCAAGGCGCTCTACGGCACCGGCTTCAAGGCGCCGTCGATCTACCAGTTGTACGATCCCACCTATGGCAACAAGGGCCTCGATCCCGAGCGAAGCACAAGCTGGGAGGCCGGCATAGAGCAGCCTCTGGCAAACGGACTTCTGCTTCTCGAGCTCACTTATTTCAATTCAAGCTATAAGGACATGTTCGGGATGGATTCCATGTGGAAAACAACCAATATTGGCCGCGCAAGCGTAAATGGAATCGAATCGGCCATTACAATCAAGGCGTTTAAAACCCTCTCGCTTATAGCGAGCTTCACCTATCTTGACACCGAGGACAGGGAGACGGGCGAGGAGTTGCTGCGCCGCCCGAAATATCAGGCGGGAGCCAACCTCAACTGGGCCTTTCTGCCCGGGGGGAACCTCAATCTCTCGTACACCTACGGCGGCAAACGCGATGACGTATGGTTTGACGCCATGTTTACTCAGTACGACGTGACGCTCGACGACTACCACCGGCTGGACCTGTACGCCTCGTACTGGCTGAACGATCACTTACAGGTGTTCGGCCGAATCGACAACCTCACGAATGCGGACTTCCAGTATGTGGCGGGTTACCGGACAACCGGGCGCTCCTTCTACGCGGGCGCGAAAGCCACGATGTAGCGAATCCAGCCTTCGGCAGACGGGGCTCTCCGAACTCATCCCCCCGGCCCCCTTCTCTTCGGGCAAGAGAAGGGGGAGGTTGTAAGCAGTTAAAAGTTCAAAGTGGAAAGGAAAATAGTCGAAAGTCACAAGTCGAAAGTAGAAAGTTTGTGGGAAGGTATTTTATGGTTATGATTTAGAACTCCTTCTCTCATGAGAACTCCCCCTCTCCTCTCTTCCGAGCTTAATGGGAGAGGGGGCCGGGGGGTGAGGGCGTCGAGCAGTTCAAAGTTCAAAGCTCGGCTCTCGGCATCAGCAAAACCCCCTCCGGGGGTGGCGCGGCGCGCCGGGGGCGTTTAGGAGTACCTGCGTTTTTTTATAATCCCAGAGAAGGCTCTCGCTTTTTTATCGTTATAAAGTCGAATGGAAAAATATTCAGAGAAAAAGTAGAACCCCTCCCGGCGGTTGGCACATCCGGGGATAGCTCTGAGCGCCGCGGCGCGAGGTTTGCAACCCTTAAGCAGGTAATACGCTAATTTTATTTGACAAATACGCCAATAACCGGGTACAAAGGCGGATTGCGTCATGAACTGGGTCATTTTTTTGAAATTCTCGGTGCTGATCGGATTCAGCCTGTTTCTTGGTTTTCTTTCGGCCATTCCGGTAGGCGCCGTGCAGGTCGATGTCGCCAAAAAGGCCATAAACGGTCACCTTATGCCGGCCCTGGCCGTGGCGGCAGGGTCCGTGACCTCCGACTTCATATACGGAACGCTCACCCTTTTCGGAATAGGGCACTTTCTGGTACTAAAGCAATCCCAGATAATCATCTATTCGCTCGGCATTCTGGTGCTGTCGTTTCTTTTATACCGCTCCTATCGGGAATACCGCCACGTCTACCATCCCGAGGACTCTCCGCTCGTGTATAAAAAGCGCTTCTCCTTTTTAACGGGCTTCAGCATCGCCATTACGAACCCCGGCATCATAATATGGTGGATAATCGGCTTTAAGCTCTTCATCGACCTCTCGGTGTTCAGCGAGATCACGCCTCTTATAAAACTGCTCTTTGTTCTCGGGGGATGCGCAGGGCTGGGGGGCTACCTCATCTTCATCGCGCACGTGCTTCACCGTATGGGCAAGGCCTTTCCGGAAAAGTACATCGACCGCATGCAGGTGGGGCTTCTGGTGCTGCTTGTGGCGCTGATCGGATATTTCGGCTGGCAGATCTTCTCGATCGCCTTCAATTATTCGCAGCCCCTTATGTCCGGAATATAGGCGCAGCCGGAGGGCTACGAACCGCTGTAGAATTCCGGTGCGCAGTCCACAACCGCCCGCTCGTTTGCCAATACGGAATCGACCTTTCCAAAAAACAAAGGGAACTCCACGCCGAGGTAAAAGCGCGAGGCGAGCGCTCGCCCAACAAAAAACGATTTCCCCGAGTCCCCTTCCGCTTCGATGGGAAGGGCTGCCGGATCCATACCGGATTTTTCAATCGCCTTCGACAGGCCCCACAGGTGCATCCATGCGAGGCTCGCCATAAAAAAGGCCTGCTGCAGCACTGTGGCGTCCGCGTAGATTTGAAGGGTGTCGCGCGCCTCGTAGCGGGCCTTCATCACCGCCACGGCCTCATCAAGTGCCTTTACCGCCCTCTCCACAGCCGACACGTATTTCCCGTCCACAAGGGGCCGGCAATCCTCGACGGTGCTTAAAACGCGGTCCTTCCACAGGCCGTACATCCTCCGCCCCGGGTCGAGCAGCATTTTGCGCATAATTAGGTCGAGCGACTGTATGGCGTTAGTGCCCTCCCAGATCGGCGCTATGCGCACGTCGCGATAGAGCTGTTCCACCGGATAGTCCGCGCAGAAGCCGTATCCGCCGTGAACCTGTACGGCCTCCGAGGAGACGAGCACCCCGGTGTCGGTGCAACCGGCCTTGCATATCGGGATGAGAAAATCGACGAGCGAGCCGGCCTCGGCGGCCTCGTCTCCGGACGCGTGGCGCGCGGTGTCGATTTGCAGCGCCGTGTAGTAGGCCAGCATGCGCATTCCGTCCACATACGAACGCATTCTAAGCAGCATGCGCCGAACGTCCGGGTGGCGGATGATAGGGACCTGTACGCCGGCGGCCGGGTTTGCAGGGTCCTGGCCCTGCAGCCGTTCGCGCGCGTAGGAGAGCGAGTGCAGGTATGCCGAGGATGCCACGGCAAGTCCCTGGCGCGCGACGGCCAGACGCGCCTCGTTTATCATGTGAAACATCATGCGCATGCCCTCGCGCTCCTTTCCGAGGAGACGCCCCACGCATTCGCCGTTCTCGCCGAAGACCATCGTGCAGGTGGGCGAGCCGTGCAGGCCCATCTTGCGCTCTATGCCCGTACAGACCACGTCGTTAAGGGGGCCGAAGGAGCCGTCGGAACGCACCGGATACTTGGGAACGATGAAAAGCGATATGCCCCTGGTACCCTCAGGGTCGCCCTCTATGCGGGCGAGCACGAAGTGGATGATGTTTTCGTACAGGTCGCCCTCGCCGCACGAGATGAAGGTCTTCTGCCCGCTTATCCTAAAGCTCCCGTCGGAAAGCCGAGCCGCCTTTGTGCGGAGCGCGCCCACGTCGCTTCCCGCGCCCGGCTCCGTCAGGCACATGCTCCCCCCCCAGCGGCCCGAGAGGATATTTTCCATATAGAGGGCGCGCTGTTCGTCCGTTCCGAAGTTGCGAAGCAGCGTCGCG
>Ga0302248_1001484_pt1 | contig 17099 bp, 15 predicted proteins | sample AAG_UR_Leu_MG_FD_193528 | JGI IMG/M metagenome (GOLD analysis project Ga0302248, IMG submission 193528) | Enriched activated sludge microbial communities from anaerobic digester in WTTP, New Holstein, Wisconsin, United States - AAG_UR_Leu | ecosystem: Engineered > Bioreactor > Anaerobic >... | reverse complement strand
AGGAGTTCAGTTCCGAAGACCGGGTGTTGAGCCTGGAGGAGACGACCGCCCTGCTCGCCCGGCACTGTCTGCGGCTCGAGGACGTCGACCCGGCGCAGCAGGGGGAATTGCTGCGATAGGCCCCGGAGACGAAACGTTGAAGCACGGGTATCTCTGAGAAAAAGGAACGGCGTATGGCGATCAAAGTGATGACCGTTGTGGGCACGAGACCGGAGCTGATCAAACTGAGCAGGGTCATCCACGAGCTCGATCAGCACAGCCGGCATGTCCTGGTGCATACCGGCCAGAATTACGACTATGAACTGAACGAGATATTCTTCCGGGAGATGGAAATCAGAAAGCCCGATTATTTCCTGGACGCCGCCGGTGAAAACGCGGCAATCACGATCGGAAAGGTTATTGTCGGAATCGACGAGGTTCTTGCTAAAGAAAAGCCCGATGCGTTTCTCCTCCTCGGCGATACCAACAGCGGCCTTGCCGCCATCGCGGCAAAACGCCGGAAAATACCGGTCTTTCACATGGAAGCGGGGAATCGCTGCTTCGACGAGAGGGTGCCGGAAGAGATCAATCGGAGGATCCTTGACCACATCAGCGACATCAACCTGACATACACGGAACACGCTCGAAGGTACCTTCTGGCGGAGGGCATCAAGCCGGAGACGGTCATGAAAACGGGTTCCCCCATGAAGGAGGTGCTGGCGTACTACCGTCCCGGGATCGATGCATCGGACATCCTCGAGAGAATGAAGGCCGCCCCGGGCAAGTATTTCGTCCTCAGTGCCCACCGGGAGGAAAATGTCGACAGCGAAAGCAATTTCACCGATTTGCTGGAATCCCTGAATCGCATTGCCGGCCATTTTGACAAGAAGCTCATTTTTTCAACCCACCCGCGTACCCGAAAAAGGCTCGAGAGCTTGGGCGCCGGTCCTCTGGACCGCCGGATTCACCTACTCAAACCCCTCGGGTTCCTGGATTACGTCAAGTTGCAGATGCATGCCTTCTGCGTCATTTCCGACAGTGGAACCCTCACGGAAGAAGCTTCGATCTTGAATTTTCCTGCGGTCATGATCCGGCAGGCTCACGAACGTCCCGAAGGGATGGACGAAGGCACGGTGATCATGTGCGGCCTGAAGGCGGACCGGGTCCTGGAATCCATCGCTGTCGTCACAGACCATCACGCCGGCACCACCCGCCCTTTCCGTCTCGTTTCCGACTACGACACGGAGAATGTATCTAAAAAAATTGTCCGGATCATCATGAGCTATACGGATTACGTGAACAGGACCGTCTGGTATCGATAAGGCCTGTCGTACCCTTTTCACCCGCAGTGAACATACAGTAGCCGCAAGAGCCCGGCCTGACATCGTTAGGGATATCGGGCAGGGCCACGCAATGCCAGGATGAATCACCGTCTAGAGACAGCCGGTACGAGAATGAAGACCATGATCCTGTGGGTCACTGGATTCGGGCTTCTGTTCCCGTTATTTTTTCAGCTGTCCGGCAGAATCTACAACAGCGCCGAGCCCATTTGGGATTCCGGGGGAATGATCACCCAACTGCCGCTGCCGGTTTCACTGCCTGTATGCTGCTGCTCTCTGCTCCTGCTGGCAGCCCATCACAGGCAGGCCGCTCTCGCCCTGAAGGTTGTTGCAGCCATGGCACTCACCATGGTCGTCTCTCTGGTGCTTGCAGGCCCGGCGATCGAATCACGAAAGGTGATTATGCTCATACAGGTTCTTCTGCCCATGTCCGGCCTCGTGCTGGGTCAAATGATCGAGGATGAGGAACAGATCCTTCCCAGGGCATTTCTGTGGGTTTTGACCATCCTTGTCCCTGTTCAGCTTCTTGCGGGTTGGGTCCGCGGGAATCCATGGCTGACGCATGACCTGTATTTTTTCAGTATCTATCAACATTTCCAGTTCGTCCCGCTGGTCCTCGTCTGTGGCTTTGCGTATGCGATGTCCAGACTCTGGAACACCCACAAGGCAACTTTCTATATTTTAACGCCGCTTATGTTGATTTACACTTTTGAAAGTCTTTCCCTTCTATCCATTTTTGCATTCGTGGCTTTTGTGGTTGCATTTACCCTTGTTCGATCAGAGGGAAGGAAAGCCAAGGGGTGGGCAATTCTCCTGGTTGCTGTTGCGATTGCCGGACTGCTCGTACATTGGGCTGTCCTGAAAAATGTAGCCGGAATGGAAAATAGCGTAGCAGGGCAATTCTCTGGAAAGTTCCAGACCATGGAGCGCGGGGAAACGCCGAGAAATGTGCAGGATCGCCTCGGTGACTGGAAGTTATATGGGGCCGGGATTGTCGAAAGTGGAAGGGCTTTTCTCCTTGGGCACCCGGCACCTTTTCCCCGCGAGGTAAAGACCAGTGCGCACAACTGGTATCTGGACGTGGCCTACAATTTCGGCGTTATTGCGCTTATGCCGGTTGTCTTCCTGATCGGCTACACGTCCTATTTGCTGTGGCAAGGCAGAGAGGCGTTGCCTGCGGCCACATGCTGGCTGGCGGCCATCGTGTTCTACCTGGTCATTGTAGACAGCAACATGAAGGTTACCTTGCGACAGCCCTATCCCGGTATTTTCGCATACTTCCTGTGGGGTATGCTGCTCTCCCGTCTTGCGGGTGTACCCCGGGAATGCAAGAGGTCAGACCGGAGAGCATGAAAGCGGGCATTTTTTACAGCATCAGCGGGGTATTGGGTTCGGCTCTGCTGTGGCTGTTGAGCTTCAAAGTTGTTGCCGTCTGGCTCGGGCCTGCCGGGGTGGGCCTGTATTCTCAACTGCGGCAGATCGTACAGGCTGCAACCATCGGAGCCACATTCGGCGGCACGAATGCGGTTGTCCAGGGACTATCCGAGCGGGAAGAGGAGCGGGACCGCCGGCGATTTCGAGCGACTGCCAGCCGGCTCATCGGTATGCTGTGCGCGGCAGTGGCGCTGGTCATCCTGGCTCTGGCGCCGGACCTGACACGGGTTTTCCTTTCTTCCGACGAACCGGGATTGATCGCCTCCGTCCGCTGGCTGAGCGCTGCCGTGCTGATGAGTGTCGGGGCGACCTATGTGATTGCAGTCCTCAACGGTTACCGTGCTTATCGGATCCTGGCACTCACCCAGATAGCGGGCCCTATGGGCTTGGTCGTGACACTGGCGGCGGCATTCGTCCTTCAAGTCGATTACCGCCCGGAAATGCTTGCATGGTTATTTGCGCTTGGCTTCGGGATCAGTTATCTGGTCGGGGCGTGGGGTGTATGTCATCTGGGGCGCGAAGTTCCGGCGCTTGCTTCGGGACGGATGCCGTCCCCGGAAACCCGGGCATTCTTGACATTCGCCTTCTCGACACTGAGCGCCGCCTTTTCGACAACCATCGCCATGCTGCTGATCCGGTCCTGGATCATCCAATCGCGCGGATTGGCTTTTTCGGGGCTTTTCGAAGCCGGATGGACATTGACGTTCAACTACACGACGCTATTTCTTACCGCCTGCAGCATTGTCTATTTGCCGATATTGACGCGCACCATCGAACCGAGCAGCCAGAGGGTCTGCATGCTGAAGACGGCCTATCTCGTGCTCTCGGTCGGAACCCTGGTCTGCTACCTGATGGTGATGTTCAAGACGCCTCTGATACGCCTTCTGTACAGCAGCCAGTTCGACGACGCGGGCAATCTGCTGGTGATCCTGGCCGTTGCGGCGATTCTACGGGGCGTGTCCTGGGTGTACGGTATGCTGATCGTGGCGACACGAAAATCTCGGACACTCTTGCTGTCGGAAGTTCTTCTCAACATGGTTTTGCTCGCTTTCGTCTGGCACAGCCTGCGGGCTTATTCGACGCTGGAGGCCCTGGGATGGGCGTTTGTCGGCGCAAATCTCCTGTATCTGATCTTTGCCGTAGAATATGTGCGAAGGGAAAACGGTCAGATGCAGCGGCGTAAGATCTGGCCTCTTGTCGCACTGGCCGGGCTGCCCCTGACCATGAACTGGGGCCATGCGCAAGGAGTCCAGTTGGCGATCGGGTTTACGGTGAGCGGAATCGCCTGGTATGCCTACAGGAAGGTACCGACATGAGGAGTCTGCGTTCGGACATTGAGCGCTATTATGAGATCGCGGGGAACCGTAAGCCCATCACAGGCCTGAGGGTTCTTGCTGCCTGTTTCAACCCTCGTCTTGTCCCGAATGTTTTTCTGCGCCTGTCCGGTTTCTTCTACAGACACCGCATGGGCGTCCTGGCCAAGTTTTTCGCCATGCTCAATGTCCTGTTTTTCGGCATTGAAGTGTCACCCCGAGTCGAAATCGGCGGCGGCTTGTTTCTGCCCCATACCGTCGGGACGGTGATCGGCGCCGAGCGGATCGGTTGTAACGTGACCATCCTGCAGGGTGTTACGCTGGGCACGAAAGAGCCGGACATGCAGTTCACCGTTTCGCTGCGACCTGTCATCGGAGATCATGTTCTGATTGGCGCAGGGGCAAAAATCATAGGAAGGGTCACGGTCGGCGATTACGCGAAAATAGGCGCGAACGCCGTGATTCTGGACGACGTGCCGCCCCACGCGGTAGCAGCCGGGGCGGCAGCGAAAGTTATGGTTTCGCTGCAACGAGGACCACAGGATGAATCGAACATTGGATGACATCCGGATCAGTGCGTCCCTGGTGGTGTATAAGCCCGATTTTGCTTTGCTGGGGCGCACGCTGCAGGCACTGGAGATCGCAGGTCGGGAAGTCCGTGCCCGGTACGCAGCGCGCCTGGAATTGACCCTGGTGGATAATTCGGACGATCCCCGATGGTTTGCATCCTTGAATGAATGGATTAAGGAACCGTCCGCAGGCGTTTCAGCCTGGTCCGTGAGCGTGCTGCGTTCTCCCGGCAATCTGGGCTATGGCCGGGGGAACAACCTGGTAATCGAACAGGCGGAGTCGGATTACCACATCGTCGTCAACCCGGATTTATTCGTAGCGCCGGACAGCCTCGTTCAGGCCATCCGCTTCATGCAGCACAATCCGGACGTCGGGCTGCTCGTTCCGTCCGTTTTCGGCGAGAATGGCGAGCGTCACTATTTGTGCAAGCGGAACCCGACCCTGTTCACTCTGTTCCTGAGGAGCTTTGCGCCTTCCTGGATCCGTGCCTGTTTTCAATCGAGACTGGACCGGTATGAGATGCGGGATCGGAATTACGATGAACCCCTGGAAGGTGTCGAATTCCCGAGCGGTTGTTTCATGTTCTTCCGCACGCGGATCCTGAAGCAGTTGGGGGGCTTTGATCCGGACTATTTCATGTATTTCGAAGATGCGGACATCGGGCAGCGAATGCTGAAGATAGCCCGCATTGCCTATGTGCCGGGGGTGAAAGTCATCCACAAATGGACGAGAGGGACACACAGCAGTTTCCGCCTCCGCCTGGAGACCATCAAATCCGCCCTGATCTATTGGAAGAAGCATTCGCTTGGAACGTCCGAATCATCAGAACCCCTTCCTGCACGTCAGCTCGATTCAATCGTCCTCTCAAGGCCCGTCAGGCGAATCCTGATTCTGGTCGTTTATTATCTGCCCAGCATCATGTCCAGTGCAAAACTGATCGATGACCTGGCCCGCGAGTTTCACCGCAGGGGGCACGAGGTCATTGTCGCCGCGCCGGACGACACCACCCGTGAGACCTTCGAGGCCACGGAAGAGGCGGGTATCACGGTTCTCCGGATCCGGACCGGAGCGATCAAATCCGCTTCCTGGTGGCTGCGGGCATGGCGGGAAACAACGCTTTCCTCGGTCATGTGGCAGAAGGGAAAGCTTTTTTTTGCGCAACATCCCTGCGACCTCATCGTCTACTATTCCCCGACGATCTTTTTCGGCGGCCTTGTTTCCAGGCTCAAACGACGCTATCGGTGCCCGGCCTATCTGATCCTGCGCGACATCTTTCCCCAATGGGCGGTGGATACCGGCCTCTTGACGAAGGGAAGCCTGATTCATCGCTTTTTCACGGGCAAGGAAAAGCTGAATTACGATTCGGCGGATGTCATCGGTGTCCAGTCACCCGCCAATCTGAACTACTTCTCCGAAAAGGGTCTGAGGGGAAAATACCGGATGGAGGTCCTCTATAACTGGACAACTTTGACGGAAGAGCCTATACAGCCGAGCGGCTACCGTGAAAGGCTGGGATTGCGTGGAAAGGTCGTCTTTTTTTACGGTGGCAATATTGGTATGGCCCAGGACATGGACAATATCATCCGTCTCGCGGAGAATCTGCGCGACGACCCGTCCGTTTTTTTTCTCCTCGTGGGCGACGGCCACGAAGTTCCCCGGCTGAAGGATGCCATTGCATCAAAGGGTCTGGCGAATATCGTCATCCACGGGGCCGTAGGGCAGAGGGAATACCTGTCCATGCTGTCCGAATTTGACATCGGCCTGATCTCCCTGAATCGCGGGTTGAGAACGCAGAATTTCCCGGGCAAGATGCTCGGCTACATGTACCACTCCATGCCCATCCTGGCCAGCATCAATCCGGGCAATGATTTGAAAGAGATTCTGGAAGACCGACAGGCGGGGTTGGTGTGCATGAACGGAAACGACGCCCTGTTTGCCGCCTATGCTAGGCGATTGGCAAAGGACGAAGACTTGCGCCGTCTCCTGGGGAAAAACGCCCGGGCTCTTCTGGAGAGCACCTTCTCCGTATCCAACGCGGCCGGGCAGATTTTGTCTCATTTTGACGGTAGGGAGTAGCATGGATCGCTTCTCCACTATTCTCGTCACCGGCGCCACCGGAGCCGTGGGGCCCTGTGTCGTGGCGGCGTTGCACAACGCGGGCTATCGCATCCGCACGCTGTCCATGGATTCACCGCCGGCCGGCGTGTGGCCCGATAGGGTAGACACACGGATGGGCGATGTCACTGATCCTGCGGCTGTTGGAGCCGCCGCGCAGGGCGTGCAGGGGGTCATTCACATGGCGGCCCTTCTCCATATTGTCAATCCGCCGCCGGAACTTCAGAAAACATACGAACGGATCAATGTCGAAGGAACCGCGACCGTTGTCGAGGCCGCCCGTCATGCAGGTGCCCGGCGCCTGGTTTTCTTCAGTACGATCGCCGTCTACGGGGCTTCCGCCGGACGCGTTCTGACCGAAGAATCCCCCACGTTTCCCGATTCTTTTTATGCACGCACCAAGCTCGACGCGGAAGGGATCGTACTTGCAGCAAAGCAAGCCGACGGGACCCCGCTGGGGACCGTGCTTCGCTTGGGCGCAGTCTACGGGGCCCGAATCAAGGGCAATTACGAACGACTTCTCCATGCCGTCGCACGCGGACGCTTCCTTCCCGTCGGCCCGGGGCACAACCGGCGCACGCTCGTCTATGACAGGGATGTGGCCCGTGCGGCCCTGTTGGCTCTGGAGCGCCCGGAGGCCGCCGGAAAAATCTTCAATGTCTCCGATGGTGCCTTTCACCGCCTGAGTGATATCATTGCAGCCATGTGTCGGGCCCTCGGCAGAAAGCCTCCGAAGATTTCACTGCCGACGGGTCCGGTCCGGTTTGTCGCCGGCATCGCGGAAGATACGGCAGGGCTCGTGGGGTTATCACCGCCGATCACACGTGCCGCCATCGACAAGTATACGGAGGACATTGCCGTGGACAGCCGCCTCATTCAAGCGGAGCTGGGCTTTGAACCCCGCTACGATCTGGCTGCGGGCTGGAACGAAACCGTTCAGGAAATGCGGCGTGCAGGCTTGATGTGAACAGTAAGCGTATCTTCGATATCGGCACGGCTCTCGTCTTATCCGGGATCCTTTGCATCCCGATGCTGGCCATTGCGGTTACCGTCAAGGTCAGTTCCCGGGGACCTGTTCTATACTGGTCGGACAGAGTCGGCATCCGCAACCGCATTTTCTCCATGCCCAAGTTCCGCACCATGCGCGTGGACACGCCGCCGGTGGCGACCCACCTGCTTGAGGATCCCGATCGGTTCCTGACCCCGGTGGGAGGCCTGCTGCGCAAATCCAGCCTCGACGAATTGCCCCAGCTGTGGAGCATCCTTAAGGGCGACATGAGCTTCGTGGGCCCGCGGCCCGCGCTATACAATCAGGACGACCTCATCGCCCTGCGAACCCGTAAGGGGGTCCATAGGATCGTACCCGGTATCACGGGCTGGGCGCAGGTCAACGGGAGAGACACACTCCCCATTCCCGTCAAGGTGGATTTCGACGAGTATTACCTGAAGAACCGGTCGTTTATGTTCGACCTGAAAATCCTCTGGATCACCTTTGCCAAGGTCTTAAGAACGGAAGGGGTCCAGCACTAATCCCGGAAACGCATCGATCCCATGAAACGACAATTGACAAATCCGAAACTGTACCTCATGCTTCTCGGCGACGCGGCGCTCGTCGCGGCCGCCTTCATCGCCAGTTTCTGGCTGCGCTACGACGGCCAGATCCCGGATTGGCAGTGGGAATACATCGAAAAGGCCCTGCTGCTCGTCATCGGCGTCAAGCTGACCATTTTCTGGTTCTTCAAACTCTACAGGGGGATGTGGAGATACACCAGCCTGGTGGACCTGCTGAACGTGCTGAAGGCCGGTCTCCTCTCGTCCGTGGCCCTGGTCCTGATCATCCTCTTCCTCTACCGTTTCGTCGGATACCCCCGGACGGTCTTTGTCATCGACGTGATTCTTACCCTTTTGCTGGTGGGCGGTATCCGCATCGCAATCCGCCTCTTCAAGTCGGACCACTTCTTCCCCTTCTGGATCAGCAGGCCTCTCGACGCCCGCCGGGGCAGGAAGCTGCTCATCGTCGGTGCCGGACATGCCGGGGAGAAGGCTATGAGGGAGAGCCTTGACAACCCCGGTCTCAAGGTCCGGGTCGTCGGCTTTCTCGACGACGACAAGAACAAGCAGGGAAAAGCTATCCACGGGGCCCCGATCCTCGGAGCAATCGACGACATCGAACAGATTGACATCTCATACGATGAAATCCTGATCGCCCTGCCGTCCGCCAAGAGCGTCGAGATGAGGCGAATCGTCTCGTTGTGCGAAAAAACGGGCAAACGGTTCCGCACGATGCCGAGCCTCGGGGAGCTCATCAACGGCAAGATCTCCATGACGGCGAGCCGGGAGGTGACCCTGGAAGACCTCTTCGGCAGGGAGGAAATCCACCTCGATCAGGAAAAGATCAACCGCTACCTGCGAGGCAAGCGTATCCTGATCACGGGCGCCGGCGGCTCGATCGGGACCGAGCTGGTCAGGCAGATCTGCCGTTTCGATCCGCGGGCGGTCGCGTGCTTCGATTTCAGCGAATTCAACCTTTTCACGATCGAGATGAAGTGCAGACGGCTCTTCCCACACGTCGAGATCGTCCCATTCCTGGGGGATATCCGGGACGACAAGTCTGTCAAGAGGGTCTTTGGCCTGTTCCAACCGGACGTGGTATTTCACGCGGCGGCGTACAAGCACGTCCCCATGCAGGAACTCAATCCCCGGGAAGCCGTGACGGTCAACGTCGTGGGCACGCGCAATCTCGTCCGGGCCGCACGGGACGCGAGTGTGGAGTGTTTCGTCCTGGTCTCGACGGACAAGGCCGTTCGCCCGTCGAACGTCATGGGAGCCACGAAGCGCGTGGCGGAGATGCTGGTTTCGGATCTGACTCAGCGATCCGGGATGCGCTTCATAGCCGTCCGGTTCGGGAACGTGCTGCGAAGCTCCGGCTCGGTCATCCCGATGTTCCAGGAGCAGATTGCCCGCGGAGGCCCGGTGACCGTTACTCACCCGGACATCACGCGCTACTTCATGAGCATCTCGGAGGCCGCCCAGCTCATCCTGCAGGCCGGTGCAATGGGCGAGGGCGGAGAAGTGTTCATTCTCGACATGGGAAGGCCCGTGCGGATTCTCGATATCGCCCGGGACCTGATCCGGTTGCACGGCCTCGAACCGGACGAAGATATTCCGATCGAAATCATCGGTCTTCGCCCGGGAGAGAAGCTCTACGAAGAGCTCATCACCGTGGGTGAGGGAATCGTCCCCACGGGGCACCAGAAGATCATGGTGCTGCGAGGCCTTCCGTCCGACGGGGACACGTTCCGGAAACAGGTTCAGGAACTCCTTGACCTGACGGATACCTTCGACGTCGCTTCCATCAAGTCAAAGCTTCATGACATCGTCCCGGAGTACACTCCCCAGCCTTAGGCGCTACGGCGCCTCAACCCCCGGCTTTTTCCCGAGCCCCCAGCCCTTCCTCGACCGCCCGGATCACCTCATCCGCGGATAGCTCCAGCAGACAGCGGCTGAAGCTTCCGATATGCCTGTCGCATCCCTCCTCCCGACACGGCACGCACTCCCCGTTCCCCTGAATCAGGATCACGTTTCCCGCCCGCTGCGTCCCGCGCATGCGGTAGGGGCTTCCCTCGCCGCAATACCCCTTCGGCCAGGGGCCCCACTTTACGGGATTGGACGGCCCGAACAGGGCCACCGTGGGAACCCCCAACGCGGCGGCCATGTGCGTGATGACCGTGTCGGTGCCCACGTAGACGCGGGCGCGGCTCAGGAGGGCCCCCGTCCCGGGCAGGCCGATGCGGCCGACCAGATTGACGATACGGTCTGTCCCGGATGCGGCGACCGCAGCGGCGTACGCCTTCTCCTCTGCGCCGGGCCCGCCGGTGAGCACCACCTGCAGTCCGCGGTCGGCAAGCCATCGGCCGAGGGTCAGCCAGCCTTCGCGATGCCACTGCTTGTACGGAAACATCGGGAACAGGTGCAAAACGGCGTAGGGAACTCGGCAAGGGTCGAAGGGCAGCAAGCCGGCGATGTGCGCCTCGTCAACGGGTCTCCAAGACACGACCACCTCGCAGCGCTTTTCGATGCCGAGAAGTGCCGCCAGCCCCAGGTTGGTGGTCACCGTGTGCGTGTGGACGTTGTCGAAGGGAATCCAGTCCGACAGAAGCAGCCGTTTCCACCACTGCTTCGGTCCTGCCTCCAGCACGCCAAGCCGCTTTCGACCCGCCGCCCAGGCATACACCGTGGGCCGGTCCCCCGGCTGGGTGGACAGGGCAAGGTCGTAGCGCCGGCAGACATCTCGCAGGGTCTGCAGGTGACCTGCCGCGGGCGATCCCTCCCGGACCGTGAGTACGCGCCGGATGTCGGGGTTGGCGGCCAGGATCCCCTCCGTCCCCTCGAACACCAGCGCATCGACGGCCGCCTTGGGCCAGGCGCAGCGAAGGGAGCGGATGAGCGGCGTGGAAAGCAGCACGTCGCCGATGCGGCGCATGACGATGACGAGAATGGTTTCGGGAGGGTTCATAAGTATTGCGAGACGCCGGAGCTTGCCCGGATACGATTCGAGTTCAGTACCTCCTCGAGGCGCCGTCGGTTTTCCTCGAGCTGGGTCCGGTCGTTTGCCCGGTGCGACAGGTGAAAAACGGGAGCGGCAAAACGGGCGCTCTTGCGGCCGATTCCTCGCCTCAAAAGCCGGATCACGAGATCGGAATCCTCGAGGCCCCAGCCGTGGTAGGCCTCGTCGAACCCGTTGATGGCCAGGAGATCCTCCCGCCAGCTTGCGAGGTTGCAGGTCATCACCCCCTCCCAGCGGTTCCGGGAGAGTTTGCGGCCCCATCCCGGCAGGGGCAGGGGCACGAGGGGCACAAGGCGGTTGATGTCCCGCCGGACGAATGCCCGGAACCAAGCGGATGCCTTCGCGTCAGGCAAAGAGAGCGGCTCCGCCAGGATCCGTCGGGTGAAGGCCTCGCTCAGGAGGATTCGGCTTCCGGCAACGAACCACCCCTTCTCCGCCAGGCGCCGGTGCTCCCCCACGAAGCCGGGCAGCACGAGGCAATCGCCGTCGGTGAAGATCACGTAGTCGGCTGAGGTGGCGGCGATCGCCCGGTTGCGGATGGCGCCGGCACGGAAGCCCCGGTCCTCGTGCCACACATGGACGACGGGGAAATCCGCCCGCCCGCGGAAAGCGTCCACCACGCGGGCTGTTTCCCCCGTGGACCCGTCGTCGGCCACGATCAGCTCGAAGGCACGGTCCCTCTGTGTCCGGAAGGCCTCCAGCACGGCGGCCAGCGCATCGGGACGGTTGTACGTGCTGACGATCACGGCGATGGTCATGGGATCCGATCCAGCAGCATCCGCTTGAGATAGCGGTAGTAGGTCCCCTCGGCGTTGGAAACGGCGAGCATGAACCCTTCCCGGCCATCGAGAAACCCCAGCCGGATGACATAGGTGTGAAAGAAGCTCCAGAGCCCGTGGCCCACGGCGCGGCCGAGGGACCCCTCCCGGTTCTCCCGCTGCATCATCCGCGCCCCGGCGGAGGAGTAACTATTCATCTTGTCGAGGACCTCGTCGAGGTCTCGGAACGCCTCGTGGAGAAGGGGATGACGGAACCGGCCCGTCGGCCCGTCGACGAGGAGACGCTCGTGCACGAGAACCTCGTTGAAGCGGGCCTTTCCCCGGCGAAACAGCCGCGTCACGTAGTCGGGCCACCAGCCGCTGTGCCGAATGGATTTCCCGCAATAGCTCGACAGTCTGGGGATGTCGAAGGCGGCATATTCGCCGGGTTCGGACATGGCGGCCGCGATTTCGTCCCTCAACGCGGCGGAGACTCGCTCGTCGGCATCCAGCGAGAGCACCCAATCGCACGTCGCCAGGTCGAGCGCCCGGTTCTTTTGCAGCCCGAATCCGGGGAAGTCCGTCTCGTAGACCTTCTCGGTGAACTCTCGGCATACCGCGACGGTGCCGTCGGCGCTCCCCGAATCGAGAACGACGATCTCATCGGCCCACTTCACCGACTCCAGGCAAGCCCGGATGTCCCGCTCTTCGTTCTTCGTGATCACGATCACCGAAAGGCTCATGTTATGCGATCTCCCCGGGCGGTTCCGGCGGCAGCGGGGCGAAACTCACCGCGCACATCCACGCGAAGAACAGACCTTCCGTATGATCCATCAGGGTCGAACTCACGAGGCTCGCCGTGAGAATCGCGATGACAAGCCCCCGGGCCATCATGCGTTCGCGGGGCAGCGGAAGCCGCGCCGCAGCGCTCCATTGCCGCCAGAAGAGAAAGAGCCAGACCCCGAGTCCCACCAGCCCGAACTGGCTTGCCACCATGAGGTATTCGTTGTGAGGATTGTCGGTCCGGATGCTGTCCGGTGTCATAACCTTCGCCGCATAGGCCCGGGGAAAACCGCCCGTGCCGACGCCGTAGACCGGGCTGTTTTTTACGATCTCCAGACTGGTACGATAGAAATCGAGCCTTTGCTTGATCGATTCCGTAATTTTCGCCTCCCCGGGTGTCCATTCCCGGTATTCCTGGACCACCTTGGCCGCGCCGCGATACAGAGCGCTCGACGGCATCTGGAACCCCGCAGCCAGAACGGCGACGATGGCGACGGCCCCCGCCACCCGTCCCCCCCGCCTTGTCCAGCAAAACAGGGCGTACACCGTCAGGACGATCAGCACGAGCTGCCCCGTTCTCCCCGGCACCATGATGACGACGTTGAAGGCAGCCAGCACAAACCCCGCCGCCATGAAAGCCCGGGTTTTCAATGTTTCCGCATCGCGCGCCCTGAGGGCGAAAAGAAAGGCCGCAAAGGCCATGAGCACATTCTGTGTGATGTGCAACTTAAAGACAACGGGATCATCCGGGATCCCCTTGAGCAGTTTCATGGGAGGCACCAACCCGGTCCAGATGCCGAACGACAGCGCCACGATCACCGTCGACACCAGGAGAAATCCTGTAATGGCATGTTCCCGGACCGTGGGATCGCGAAACAGAGGGATCAGCACGGGGATGAGAAGCAGCACAGCCCCCTTCGACAGGGAGTCCCAGATCTCCTGGACACTTCCCGCCGAGTAGAGCGCACCCACCCCGTAGAGCCCGACCACCAGCAGCACCGGAACGACCACGGTGTTGCGGCGTACGGTCTCGAAAAACCGGGCGTAGGCTCCGCCGGCCGCCCAGCAGGCGATCACGAAGCCGACGAGGATATTGTCCATTGCCGTCGACACTGGAATCGAAATGCCAAGGGCGACTGCCGCCCAGCGGGCCCCCGTCTCTGCATGCTGTCTTATCGTCGTTGTCTTCTGCATGGGCTTCGGCCGATCGTCATCTCCATCCCGGTTTCCGCTACGGCTTCACGGCAAAGGCAATAATGGATTTTCTCAGAGAGGGGATCAGATCCCGCAGAGCCGATCCCAGCGACCGGATCTTTTCCAGCCCTTCCCGGTGACGGCGCGATTTGAGAAAGGAGACCCGGATGTCCATAAAGCCCGACGCCGCAAGCAGGATACCCACCTCCCGGCATGTAAACTCCCGGTTGTGCCGGAGAGGGTAGAAGGATCTGCCGTTGTAGAGGACCGGCTCCGAGTAGAGGTAGTGCTCCTCGTAATCATACGTGATGTGCTTGCCCCGGATCATGCGGCTCCGGTTCCGGAAACAAACTGCATTCGGCACATCGACCTCCACGATACCCCCATGGCCCAGGACCCGGTGGATCTCCTTCATCAGGGGCAGATGGGAATGCGTGAAATGCTCCAGCACCTGGCAGCATACGACGGCATCGAAGAGTCCGTCCTCGAAGGGAAGCGGGTCCACCTCCACATTGCAGGCCTGGAACCGGATCCCCTTGACGCGGTAGATCCGCGGATAGCGCTCCGGGGCATCGAACAGATCCAGGGCATGGCATTCGTGGCCCAGTTCGCTCAGCAGCGACAGGAGCATGCCTTGGCCCGAGCCGACGTCCAAAACCCGATGGGAATGCTGTAGGTGGCAGGCAATTTCACAGAAACGGTCGATGCTGCCCCTGAAGAGGTCTTCCATATCCGGGTCCCGCCTATCGTATAGCCTGCCCTGCCGGCGCAGTTCAAGCGCGGTGCGGTAAATGGCCCTCTTGGATACCGTACCGTCGCGCCGCGAATCGCTCGATTTTCCGGTGCCGTCGTCGGTCATGTCGCCAAGCTCGTTCCGTATATTGACGCACCTAGTCTTCGCCTGGAAAGCGAAGAAGAGGGCGGATAGCTATACCTTGCATAGAAGCCGCGAGATTGTCTCCTCGTAAGGACTTCTCCACGGGATGCCAGGATGCGGTCCTGTCCCGTTATGATGCTCTCGGCGAAGGCAAGGGTGGACTTCCTCTGCGGAGAAACCGGATCCCGCAACGCCGATCCCTGCGGTCGACTCGACTTCCATCCCTCTCTGCCGCGGTGAGACGTGAATGAGCGGATCACGTCTTCTTCCAATACACTAGACTCGTACCCCTGATGTTCCTGAGATCATAATGATCGCTTTTCCATAGCTCTTCCAGGGCTCTCGTAACGCCCTCCCAAATTCCGTAATCGTGCCAGATGATGACCCCCCCCTTCCTCAACAGGTTCATCGCAGCTCGTGTGTCGGATCTCGCGTAATCATACGCATGCGATCCGTCAACGAATACCAACGAGCAGGTATTGTGGAAGGGCACATAATCAAAGGAAGCCGAATCTCCGAACAGCTGTTGTATCTTCGAAACAGGACCGGGAAAATTGCTGCGATTTTTTTCGTACCGGGAACCAGGTCTCTGATCGACGCCGATGTAATTCTCCCCATCTTCCATTTGATATCGGGTCCCTTGGCCCGGAGGTAAATCCAAGGTGTACACGCGGCATCCTGGCGGTGAGTTCAGGGCGAGATTCAGTGTCGTTCTTCCGTCAAACGTACCGATCTCGAAAATATTCGTGCCCTGCTCGCAATCCTCAGCCAGCGCCGACAAGATCCCGAGCTCACTGATCCGCACATTTCCATTCTGCTGGCGGTGTTCCCAAACGCGGGGCACACGCGAAAGGACGCAGCGCCGCCAGGAGATCCCTGGCAGTCGAGTGGGCCACAGAAAACGATCCCGCTTCCCCCTGAAGCGGTTGGAAAACCTTCGCCACCACCGGGAAAGGGAAGAAAAGGGCAGATAGATGTAGATGGCATAGATGCCGTAATAACGTTCCTTCATCGCAACTCCTTCAAGGAATACCCGGATGCGACCTTATCCATTTGAATAACGGCGTTCAGCGTATTCCTCAGCAGCATGGCGATCGTCATGGGGCCCACGCCGCCGGGGACGGGTGTGATGTAGGACGCCCGGGCTGCCGCCTCGGCGAAGGCCACGTCGCCCACGAGCTTGCCGTCGGCCCTGCGGTTGATCCCCACGTCGATGACGACGGCCCCCTCTTTCACCATCTCCCCCCGGACCATCTCGGCCTTGCCCGCCGCGGCCACCAGGATGTCGGCACGCCTCGCCACGGCAGCCAGGTCACGCGTCCGGGTATGGCAGACCGTCACCGTGGCGTGGCGGTTGAGGAGCATGAGTGCCAGGGGTTTTCCCACGATATTGCTGCGGCCCACGATCACGGCCTCTTTGCCCTCGATGGGAATCCCCGTCCGGTCGAGCAGTTCGATGACCCCCAGCGGGGTGCAGGCGCGGTGGCCCGGGCGCCCCGTGAAGAGTCCCCCGATGTTGACGGGGTGGAACCCGTCGACGTCCTTGCGGGGATCGATGGTCTCGATGACCACATCGGGGTTGATGTGCTTCGGCAGGGGCAGCTGCACGAGAATGCCGTGGATCTCGGGGCTGGCGTTGAGGCCGGCGACGATTTCCCGCAGGCTCTCCTCGGTTGTCTCCACAGGCAGCCGGAACTCGCGCGACAGGAACCCGGCCTCGGCGGCGGCCTTTTCCTTGCGGCCCACGTAGATCTTCGAGGCGGGATCCTCGCCCACCAGGATCACGGCGAGGCCCGGTGTTATCCCTCTTTTTGCTTTCAATTCAATGGCTTGCGCCCGAATCTCCGCCCTGACCTCCCGGGCGATCCGGTTTCCGTCAATCACTTCGGCCATCCGCTCTTCCACCCCCTCGTTCTTCCAACAGTTCAATATTTCAAGGAGTTTCTGCTTTTACCTCAGGCGACCCGAATTGTCAAGGAAAGGCGGGAAAGAGGGGGTTCCGGCATGCCCTTCGGAAGCCCCTCCGCTGAACGTTTTCCGGACATCCAAAAGCCCCGGAATGCCCATTTTCTCTGCTGTTTTCTGTTGAGAAACTGACCCCGTTGTGATATGGTTCGCCCGTAAATTTTTGGGGGGTCCGTGGGCCTTATGAACCTTGGGAAAATGTTC
>Ga0302248_1001462_pt1 | contig 17362 bp, 17 predicted proteins | sample AAG_UR_Leu_MG_FD_193528 | JGI IMG/M metagenome (GOLD analysis project Ga0302248, IMG submission 193528) | Enriched activated sludge microbial communities from anaerobic digester in WTTP, New Holstein, Wisconsin, United States - AAG_UR_Leu | ecosystem: Engineered > Bioreactor > Anaerobic >... | reverse complement strand
TAACCTTGTATCAGACAGCTTTCCGGCTCTTGCCCTGGGCACCGAAGCGGGAGAACCCGGAATAATGAAGAAAAAACCGAGGGATACAAAGGAGCCGATTCTGAATAAAAGCCTTTCAACAGGGATATTGATACTCAGTATAGCCCAGACAGCGGCTGTGCTTATAGCCTTCCGGTGGGCTTTGAACAATTATAATAAGGATCTGGAAATTGCACGGACCGTGGCTTTTACAACTCTTGTGGTTGTTGAACTTGTTATGGCTTTTACCTGCAGGTCCGAGCGATACCCGGTCATAAAGCTTGGGATTTTCAGCAACAGGGCACTGGTATTGGCTGCTATAACATCTCTTGTGCTTGGTTTGGCAGTGTTGTATATTCCTTTTCTGCAGCCCATATTCAAGACTGTTTCGTTGGGAATCAGGGATTGGGTTATGATACTGCTCCTCAGTATTATTCCGGTACTGACCGGCGAAATATACAAGATGATTGTAGGCAGGGCGGAGAAAGCGGCACAGTAGAAGAATAATGCGTCGCAACATAAGTTTGCTATACCTCTTCAAGAGACGGTATAGTATAGCGATGCACACGGATTATGATTTTGACAGGGCTACTGCTCTGCCTTTGGAAAAGTTCTAACGGTGTCAAAAGGTCGTCCATGACCCGAGCCACCTAAGCCGGCGTCCATGCCGGCTTTACGAACTTTTTACCAAAGCCATATCAGAGACCTGTTAGCAAAATACATAAAAGTGTGCCCTGCTATACTATACATGCTCTTGCCTGGTATGTATATTAAGGAGCACTACCTTGTATATATAGGAAATGCAAATACCGACGTGGGGAAGATATCTTCGAGGAAACCTTCCACCTGACCTCGGAACGGGAATACCTCCAGGCAAAATAACCAGACGGACCCGCAGAGATGGGACCCGCGCCAGTGATTTTGTTGGCTTTGGAAGGTGAGGAGAACATACTTCCCCTACAGTCGGAGTACTTCACAAACTCATTATGTCGCATTATTCTACTGATGTTCAACAGCCCCTTTATAATATGTTAAAAATATATTAATATAGATGTAGATGCAGATATAGATATAGAAGATTAATGCGTGTGAGAAAGGAAGAACTAATGTTTCCGATAACACATATTTGGTTTTGCAGGAGAGTATTGGGTTACAGCAGTAATATGACTGTTTTGGGGTCTGTTTTTCCTGATACTGTGATAAAATGCAGCCTTACCCGTGACCAGACCCATAATGTGGGATGGGGGCTGTATAAATACCTTAAGGGGCATGGAAATGAGTACCTTGAATTTGCAAGGGCTATGGCTACGCATACCGTAAATCCGAGAGGCCTTGATTTCTACGGAGATGAGGAATATGGGGACGGATACAAGGGCTACTGTTTTCAGAAGGCGGCAGCAATAGAGAAGGAAGTAATTGAAGCCTGTAATATTCCCGCAGAGTTCGGACTATGGAAGGCTCACAATTTTATAGAAATGGGTATCGAAATGAATATTGCGGAATCCGAAAGGGAACTGATGGATGTATTTCATAAGGGCTTGACGGACTACTGCCTGATTAAAGAACTCTCATTATACCTTGACAGATACTACGGTTTGAAAGAAAAGTCCGTATCGGATTGCTTCTGCAAATTTACAGAGTTTATGGAATTGAAGGATCTGAACAGCTTTACCCTTGCAAGAAGATATAATACGCAAATGAATTATAAGCATGGAATAGAAATTGACATATCAAAATGCAGCAATATCATAGATAAAGCCAGAGGTATAGTACAGGAGGATTTTGAAAGCTTTATCTCATATTGTGCGGAAAAGGTGAAAGCATCGCTGAAGGAGGAATGTACTTGAAAAAGGAAATTTCAGTAATTGGGCATAAAAATCCCGATACCGATTCCATATGCTCATCCATAGCTTATGCCAATCTTAAGAATATTATCACATCAAGCAATGTATATTTTCCGAAGAGAATAGGAGAATTAAACAGCGAGACACTTTTTGTGCTTAATTATTTCAAAGCCGGGGAACCGATGCTTATAGATAATGTAAGGACACAGGTTAAGGATATAAATATCAGGAAAGTGGAGCTTGTCAAACCGGAGATATCCTTGAAAAAGGCTTGGGAAATAATGAAAAGCAGCGGGATAACCACCCTTGCAGTTTCACATAACAACAGGACACTGGACGGGATAATTGCAGTTGACGATATTGCACATTCATTTATGGACATATATGACAATGATATATTATCCCAGGCCAGGACTCCGTACAGGAATATGGTTGAAGTGCTGGACGGGGAAATACTGGTCGGGGATATAGAAGACTCGGTATATAACGGTAATGTGCATATCGGTGCCATGAATCCGGATTTGATGGAGAGCTATATACATGCAAAAGATGTTGTAATCGTCGGGAACAGATATGAGGCCCAGTTATGCGCCATCGAGATGGGAGCCCAATGTATCGTGGTAACAGGGGGAGTACCTGTAGCAAGTTCTATAAAGAAACTGGCTGAGGCCCAAAACTGTGCCATAGTGGTTTCGCCCCATGACACCTATACGGTGGCAAGGCTTATAAATCAAAGCATACCTATAAGGCAGTTCATGAAATCCAATGAGCTGGTCACCTTTAATATTAATAATTATTTGGATGACGTAAGGGAAGTTATGGTCAAGAAAAGATTCAGAAACTTCCCGGTGGTGGATGATAAAAACAATATGATAGGGATGCTTTCAAGGGCATCATTGATTAACTGCCCAAGAAAACAGGTGATACTGGTTGATCACAATGAGCGTTCACAAGCAGTGGATGGCCTTGAAGAAGCGGAAATTCTGGAGATAATCGATCACCATAGAATAGGTGATATTGAAACCGTAGGGCCGGTATACTTCAGAAACCAGCCCTTAGGCTGCACTGCTACGATTGTCCGGAATATGTACATGGAGAACAATGTGGAAATAAGCAAAAAGATGGCAGGGCTTCTTTGCTCTGCGATATTATCGGATACCCTGGCATTCAAATCTCCCACCTGTACGGAGACGGACAGGGAAGCGGCGGAGAGCCTGGCGGAAATTGCCGGATTGGATATGGATGAGTTTTCAATGATTATGTTCAGGGCCAGCTCAAATCTTATGGATAAAAGTGCCGAGGAGATTTTCTACCAGGATTTCAAGCAGTTCAAAACGGGAGAGCTGGAGTTGGGAGTGGGACAGGTATACTCTATGGACAGCAGCGAGCTTCTTGAGATAAAGGACAGGATGCTTGAATATATGGACAAGGTCTACCGGGATAAGAAACTTGATATGGTGCTGTTCATGCTTACCGACATTTCCGATGAAAGAACCGAGCTGCTGTTTATCGGCAGCAATACCGAATTGATATCCAAAGCATTTGACGGGAAGCATGATAAGAATTCAATAATTCTGCCCGGAGTAGTATCCCGCAAGAAGCAAGTAATACCGCCCCTTTTAAGCAGTGTAAATCAATAACGGCAGCAGGAACAGTGCCCTCACTGCCCCGATGCCGGGCTTATAAATATGGATTCAGGAGTTACAAATGGAATTTGAAATAACTGTGTTAAACGTTGTATTTTTGTGCCTCGCAGGCTTTGCAGCAGCTGCGGTGGATGCTATTGCCGGAGGCGGCGGGCTTATCAGTCTTCCTGCAATCATGGCAGCAGGGGTACCCCCTCATTTCGCATTAGGAACCAACAAGTTTTCAAGCTCCTTTGGAGCTGTTACAAGCGCATATACATTCATACGCTCAGGAAAGGTGCATATTCCCCTGATGAAATTCACTGTTCCGTGTACTCTGGCAGGTTCAGTGATAGGAGTATTTACTGCGCTGAGGATCGATCAGAAGTTTCTGCGATTAATAATATTGGTGCTTATTTTTGCGACTGCAATTTATACAATTGCCAAAAAGGACTTCGGCAGTGAGGATAAGTTCAAAGAACTTACAGGCAGAAATATTATTAAAGGATGTTTATTCGCCTTTTCCCTTGGCTTCTATGACGGCTTTTTCGGACCCGGGACGGGTTCTTTTCTGATATTTCTGTTCATAAAAGTATACGGCTTTGATTTTACGATAGCGGCCGGTAACAGCAAGGTGCTGAATTTTGTAAGTAATTTCACTTCTCTTGTGATGTTTGCGATAAACGGAAAGATATATTATATGCTTGGAATACCCATAGGCCTTGCCATGATAGCCGGTGCAAGGATGGGGAGCAAAATAGCCATAAAAAACGGTGCAAAGGTAATAAAGCCGATATTTGTGACAATAGCACTGGCGCTTACACTGAAGCTTTTATTTGACGCTGTAAGGCTGCTATAAAAAAGATTGCCGGGAAATAAAGGGGCTGTGAAAAATGGTCAGAGGCATTGACAAATATATATTGGGAATATCAGAGATATTTGATGCGCCAACGGAGGACAAAGGCTTACGGATAAGCCTTACTGAGCATCGGGATGTAAGAAACATAATAAAAAAGAGAGAAAGGGATTCACACAAGGGAACCTACGGAAGAGTGGGAATACTGTCAGGCTCAAAGGGTATGGCAGGGGCGGCGGTGCTGAACTGCAATGCTGCCCTGCGCAGCGGTTCAGGCCTTGTCAAGGCATGTGTGACTGAAGCCATATACTGTATTGTTGAGTCTATGGCATTGGAAGCAATAACATATGCCTTTGATGAACAAAACATAGATTATGATGAGCTGGACCGGGAATTAATACAATTTTCGGATGTTATTGCCACAGGCTCCGGATGCGCGAATATGAAAAGGTACGGAGAGCTATTGAGGTTCCTGACGGAGAATTCACAAAAACCACTGGTTATAGATGCAGAGGGAATAAACCTGCTGACTCCCGATATATTGAACAATCACAGGCAGATTATGATATTAACTCCCCATTACGGTGAAATGGCAAGACTGATAAATAAGGACCCTGATTATATGAGAGAAAATATAATTGAAAAAGCCGCGGAATTTGCATGCAAATATAATGTTTATCTGGTGCTGAAGGGAGCAAGGACTGTTATTGCCTGCCCCCAGGGGAACAGTTATGTCAATACCACAGGTAATCCCGGTATGGCGACAGCAGGCAGCGGAGATGTCCTGACAGGGATAATTGCTTCGCTTATAGGCCAAAAAATTGAAATCCCGGATGCTCTGAGGGCTGCCGTATACATACATGGTTTGGCCGGTGATATAGGCAGCAGTTGTGCAGGTGAGTATTCCCTCATTGCCGGTGATATTATCAGGTACCTGCCGGAAGCCTTTAAAGCTGTCATGGGGACAGGAGGATGTGTAACTTGAACCATGCGAAAGCAAAAACAGAGCGTAAGAAGAGATGCGAAATACAAAAACTTTCAATACGAAATACAGAAATTTGTATCAAATTGTATCTTTTTATGTATTAATTCAGTATAATAATTAAGTATAGCAGATTTTTTCGATTGCAGGTGAAATGTATGAAAGAAGTAACATTTGATGATTATAGGCAGCATTATCGCTACAAATATGTGGTTGAAAACATTAAGGATGTAATCTGGGAAATGGATGAGAACCTGATTTTTACTTACATAAGTCCGTCGTGTAAGGAAATGTCGGGATATGAAAGCAGTGAATTTATCGGAAAAAGAATGACGGATTTTCTTGTTCCGGAGTCAAGGAATTATGTATTGGATCAATGGAAGAAAAACGCACATAGCAGAAAGTCATGTAATTCAAGAGGGATCATTATGTATGATCTTCAATTCATTTGTAAGGATAAAGGGTTAATTTGGGTTGAGGTTTCTGTTAAACCGGTTTTCGAGGATGATAGATTCCTGGGTTATATCGGTGTTACCCGGGATGTCACTGAAAAGAAAGTACATGAGAATGAGTTAAAAAAATACTATAATGAGCTGGAGACTGCAAACAGAGAGCTTGAGAAGCTTGCGACCTTTGACATGCTGACAGGTGCATACAACAGGCGAAGATTTGAGGAATACGTCAAATCTGCCGTTGATATGAAAGAGATGCACGGCAGCCCTTTTTCAATTATCATATTTGATATTGACTGCTTCAAGCTGATAAACGATATTTACGGGCATAGTTGGGGGGACCGGATTTTGCAGGTAGTAACAGAGATAGTCAAAGCTTCAATAAGAGAAACGGACAAGCTGTTTCGATGGGGCGGAGATGAATTCATCATACTTATGCCCGGAAAGGCCTCCAAAGATGCATATAAGGTTGCGGAAAGAGTCAGGAAATCTATAGAGAAAAACAACTTTGGAATACAACATGATAGAATTACGATAAGCACAGGGGTAGGGGAATACATAACCGATGAAAGCATTGATCAGTTTGTTTCACGGGTGGATGATGCTTTATTAACGGCAAAATCCATCGGGAGAAACAAGGTTGAACTATGCATATAGAGGTTCATTTTTCCATATAACCCAAATTAGCTGATATTTCTTTTGCTGTCAAAACCACACTGGATATTATACTTTTTAAATCCTTTTCTTTTATTCTGTAGCTTGGGCCTGATATGCTTACGGCTGCAATAACCTCGCCATAACAATCAAATATCGGAGCGGCTGCACACGTAATCCCTTCTTCCCTTTCCTCATTATCTATGGAATAGCCTTGTTTTTTTATGATTTCAAATTCTTTTCGCAAACTATCTGCTGTGACAATGGTATTTTCAGTATATTTTATAAAGTTGATTTTACTCAGGGCATGCTCTTGAAAGCTAAGGGGCTTATAAGCTAAAATCGCTTTGCCGCCGCCCGTACAGTACAGGGGAGCCTTTGCCCCAAGCTGAGTAAACATTTTCAGGAGCTTGGTGCTTTCGGACTGAGCAATATATAACACTTCGTATCCGTCTAATACCAACAGGTTACTGGTCTCGTCCACTATTGCCCTTAATTTGTCCAAAAACGGCATGGTAAGGTTCACCAGGGAATATTGGCTTTTGGCCTTGCTGCTTATTCTAAACAGGCCGACACCTATTCTGTATTTCTTGTTTTTTTTGTTCTGCTCAATTATATTGTGCAGCTTTAATGTATTGAGAAGATGATAGGTTGCACTGACTCCATAATTCAGACTGTTGCTTATTTCTGTTAATCCAAGTCCTTTTTCTGATTCAGCCAGTTCTTCCAGAATTTCAATGGCTTTTATAACAGAACCGATGGTTTTTGTGTTTTTCTCGTTATTGTTATCCAATCCTAATCAGCTCCTGATGTGCAATATGATATAATATGCGCTTGCGCATATTATATCATATTAATGCATAAGGTGTCATAAAAGGAATAATATTTTCATGAATGAAACATTTTTTACATTTATGAAAATTAATATTCTAAAAATACGCCTTTGCTGCAGACAAGGCATAGTGCAAATCAGGCATAAACTTAATAAATGCGGGCAAGGACAAGGGCTATGGCGTGAATTATTAAATCTGGCATGGTAATTGCATTACTATAATTAATATATGTTTTACAGGAGAGCGGGGGATTAATTAATGTTAAGCAAAAAGGTAATGGAAAACTATATTCTTATCTTGAAAAGTGAATTAATTGAAGCCCTTGGTTGTACCGAGCCCATTGCAATTGCTTATGCGGCAGCTAAAGCCAGGTCGGTGCTGGGAAAAGCACCGGAAAGGATAGAGGTAGGGTGCAGCGGTAATATTGTAAAAAATGTAAAAGGTGTTGTGGTGCCAAATACCGGAGGGCTTATAGGCATCGATGCTGCGGCTGTTGCGGGAGTCGTGGGGGGAGATCCTGACAGGGGACTGCAGGTTTTGGAAAGTGTTAGGAGGAAACAATACTGTACTGTAAAAAGATTAACCGAGGAAGGTTACTGCAAGGTTTATCATCTAAAGGGAGTGGACAACCTTTATATTGAAGCCAAGGTGTATGCGGGAAATGAATCCGCAGAGGTTTATATTGTAGATGCACATACCAACATAGTTAAAATTGTAAAAGACGGAAAGGTTCTTTTTGAGAATAATAACGGCGGCCGCAAAGACTCCAAATTGTCTGGAGACAAAACCCTTCTCAATATAAAGGATATTCTGGAATTTGCCGAAACGGTTGATTTGGATATACTGCATGAACTCCTTGAAAAACAGGTAACAGTAAACACGGCTATTGCGGAAGAAGGCATCAGGAATGACTATGGTGCCAGCGTCGGAAAAACACTTCTGGAAAACTACGGCAATGATGTAACAGTAAGGGCAAGGGCTATGGCTGCTGCCGGAAGCGATGCCAGAATGAGCGGTTGTTCACTGCCGGTAGTTATTAACTCAGGCAGCGGAAATCAGGGGATTACGGTATCTGTTCCTGTAATTGAGTATGCAAGGGAATTAAAGACAAGTGAAGAAAAGCTCTTTAGGGCATTGATAATAAGCAATCTCGTTTCTATTCATCAGAAAGCCCAAATAGGGAATCTTTCGGCATACTGCGGTGCTGTAAGTGCTGCGGCGGGAAGCGGTGCAGGGATAGCATACCTTAACGGAGGCGGCTATAAAGAGATTTCCAGTACAATCATCAATACAATAGCCAACATAGGCGGTATGGTCTGTGACGGAGCAAAGCCCTCCTGTGCCGCAAAAATATCTTCTGCTGTCGGAGCGGCAATTTTAGGATACCAGCTAAGCGCAAGGGGTAAGGTATTTAGAAGCGGTGAAGGTCTTGTTAAAGGCGGAGTTGAGGAAACTATCAAAAGCTTTGGAAGAGTAGGCAAAAAGGGAATGGAAGGCACGGATATTGAAATAATTAATATAATGCTTGATAAATAGGCAAAGATTAATAATCGTTGAGTTTTCTATAGAGAGTAGTAATGCTCATTCCGAGCTTTTCTGCGATTTTCCTCTTCGTCTCGGTAGTATTGCCGTATTTGCTTATAAGCTTTCTTATAAGCTTTTTTTCATATTCTTTGGTAATGTCACCCAAGCTCTTTAAATTATCGATTTCCGGTGATTCAATATTGATGTATTCATCATTATCTTTTTTTGCGTAGTTGGCCAGAAAGTATTCAGGTAAATTCTCTGCAGTGATTTCATCATCAAAGGAAAAATTAATGGCATATTCCAGTACATTCTCCAGCTCTCTCACATTTCCCGGCCAACCGTAGCCCATGAACATTGTTTCTACATCCTTGGAAATGCGCTTTGGAGATTTGTTCATCTTAAGGCATAATTTCTTGATTATGTATTCGGAACACAGGAGGACATCTTCTTCTCTGTCCTTTAAGGACGGCAGGTGCAGGGGTATTACATTTAACCTGTAGAATAAGTCTTCCCTGAATTCGTTATTCCTTACCATTTCCTCAAGGTTTTTATGAGTAGCGGAAATTATTCTGACATTAACATTTATTTGAGCGGAGCCGCCTATCCTGTCAATCTTTTTATCCTGGAGAACCCTGAGCAGCTTTGCCTGAAGATGCAGAGGGAGGTCTGCAATTTCATCAAGAAACAGTGTGCCGTTATTGGCCTGCTCGAACTTGCCTGTTTTGCCTTTCTGACTTGCACCGGTAAATGAGCCTTTTTCATAACCGAAGAGTTCCGATTCGATAAGGTTTTCAGGCAGGGCGGCACAGTTTACCGCAACAAAAGGGCCGTCTTTCCTGTAGCTTGCATTGTGTATGGATCTGGCAAACAACTCTTTGCCGGTACCGCTTGTACCGTGCAGAAATATCGTGGAATCGGATTTAGCGGCTATTTTTGCTTTCTCAATTACGTCCTGCATTATCTGACTGCGTCCGATTATATTCTCGAAGGTCGTTTCTTCATCGCTGTTGTAAGTCATGGCTATGCTGATTATTTCATCCAGAGTATCAAAATTAATTATAGTGGAGACGTTCTTATTATCGAGAATTATATAATTTACTTTATATATGACCTTTATCAGCTTGCCCCCTATTGCCCAGCTGCCTATGACTTCCTTATTGTTGGTATCCTCAGCTTTAAAACCTTTAATAATGCTGCCGATTCTTTTGTTAATAATCTTGTCGGCTGAAAAATTAATATTCAGGGATTTTATTGCTTTGGAATTTATATAAATAATCCGCTGCTCCTTATTCAATATGATAATGCTTCTGTTTATGGAGTTTATGATGCCGTTTATTTCGGCTATGCCCATATTGAGCTTATTCACCATTTTGATGCTTATTATCTCTTTTTCGATGGTTTCCGCAAAATGCTTAAGGATTTCAAGATATTCCTCTTTTTTTTCAACCATAAGCTGATCCTGGGCGGCATTAAAGGATACAAAGCTTACGACACCGATAACATCATTTTCAACTTTTATCGGAAGAATCATGCTTTTAAGCTCTTTGCAGGTATCAGAATTGTTGCAGGTTTGACATATCGGATTTTTTTTATCGTATAGGTTCAACTCTGCTTTTCCGGTTTTCAATACTTTTGCAAATAATGAATTTTCGGGGCTGCTTTCATTAATACGATGGTAAAAGTCTCCTGTTCCTGCGATTCTCAGCAAATGCTCATCTACCACGGTGGTTTCTACATTAAGTATGGATGAAAGCGACTCTGCCAAGGATTGAATTTTATCATCAATAAGTTTCAGATATGACACGGGCACACCTTCCTAAAACCATATTTAACCACTGATATTTGCAGGGTACATTAATAGCTTATCATAAGATGCCTGCAATGGAAAGACATGCGGTGATTCATTCCTTGACTTTAAATGGGATAGGGCGCATAATTAAAGTATAGGTAAATCATAATTTACTAATAGTAAAAAAGGAGGATTTCTATGAAAACCAGGAAACTGTTGATGATTCCGGGACCCACTCCTGTAGCCAGGTCCATCCAGGAACAGATGGGGAGAGAGACTGTTGCTTTTGGAGATCCGGCTTTTGTAAAGGATTTTAAGGAGCTTCTGGAGGATTTGAAGTCTTTGTTTAATTGCAGCGGAGAAGTATTTGTTGTTGCAGGCACCGGCACTATGGGTATGGAAATGGCCATAGCCAATACTACAAAGGCAGGCGACAATGTGCTGATAGTATCTCACGGGTTTTTTGGAGACCGGTTCATAGACCTATGCAGCAGAAAAGGTTTGAATGCAGATGTTATCTCCAGCGAATGGGGCGAAACGGTACCTGTTGAAAAAATTAAAGAAAAGCTGAAAGAGAAAAAATACGCGGCTATGACAGTTACTCATGTTGATACTTCCACAGGGGTTTGTGCGCCGGTTGCGGAAATCGGCAAGATGATGAAGGAATTCCCGGAGACAATTTACATAGTTGATGGTGTTTGCGCTACGGCAGGAGAGCCTGAAGATGTTGACGCCATGGGAATAGATATATTGTTTACAGGCTCACAGAAAGCCTTCGGCGTTGCCCCTGGCCTGACAATGCTCTGGGCAAGCGGGAAAGCACTGGAAAGGCGCAAAAGCCTGGGAAGCATTCCTGAGTTCTACATAGATTTTGAAAAATGGCTTCCTGTAATGAAGGATACGGCCAAGTACTTTGCCACACCGGCTATAAACATGATATGGGCTTTGAAGGAATCGGTGCGTATCATAAAGGAAGAAGGAATAGAAAACAGGTATGCAAGGCATAGAAAAACCGGTACAGCAATGCAGGCAGCATTAGAAGCCCTGGGATTCAGAATATTGGCAAAGGAAGGCTGCAGGGCCGCCACATTATCCAATCCTGTTTATCCTGAAGGAGTAGATGATGCAAAATTCAGAGGACTTCTGGCAGAGGAAGGCATCATGGTGGCAGGAGGACTGGCTGCCTACGCAGGAAGAATGTTCAGGCTGGGCCATATGGGCAATATTGATAAGCATGATATGATATCGGTTATTGCAGCCGTAGAAAGGGCATTATACAGAGCAGGCATGCCTGTGGAGCTTGGGAAAGGCGTAGGAGTAGTACAGCAGCATTTAATTGATAGTTAAAAGATAAACAATAATATTTCTCCATTATTTATTGACAGAATATTCAGTAAGTTATATAATTAAGCTACCCCAAGAAAAGGGACAACCTTAGTAAGGGGGGTGCCCCGCGGGATTAAGCTATTGATTACCTGCTGAAACGAATTGGTTTGTTTCAGGAAGGGTACGTGTAGTTCACTGAAAGGCCTTAAGGCCGCTGTTGTTTCGATTTGATCGAACTGTATTTTCAGAAACCCGCTCCTTTTTGAATGACGATTTATATAAGCAGGAATTAGAGCTGAAGCGATGGGGTAAAATTAAATAAGGAGGTAACCTCCATTGCAGGAAACCTCGGGAAATGGATAGGCAATCGTTGTAAAAGTATGTCGCCTGTCCATTTCCCATTTTTGCGTATCATGAGTGTATATTGTGATATAATTATATAGTCCGGGCATGCAGTGAGGGGGGATATGAATGAATAAATACGATACCGTTATATTTGATCTTGATGGAACACTTCTTGATACACTTGATGACCTTGCAGACAGTGTTAATTACGTATTGGAAGCATGCGGCTTTCCGCCCAGAGAGGTTGCGGAGGTCAGAAACTTTGTCGGCAATGGTGTGGCACGATTAGTGGAGCTATGTATACCTGACGGACTGAACAATACTCTGTATGACAAATGCCTTGCGGATTTTCGCAGTCATTATTCAATGAATATGCAGAATAAGACCAGTGCATACAAAGAAATCCCGGAGCTTTTAGAAGAACTGTCGAAAAAAGGTTATAAGCTTGCAATTGTATCAAATAAATTTGACAAAGCAGTAAAAGGGCTTAATCAGGTTTATTTTGCCAAATATATAAAAGTTGCAGTCGGAGAATCAGAGGAAATACGCAGGAAGCCGGCACCGGATACTGTGTTCAAGGCACTTGAGGAATTAGGCTCTACTGCAGATAAAGCTGTATATGTAGGCGATTCGGAGGTAGATGTGCAGACAGCCAGGAATTCAGGAGTCATATGTGTGGGGGTAACTTGGGGATTCAGGGATAGAGAGGTATTGGAGCAGGAAGGTGCTGATTATATTATTGACAGTCCGTTGGAGCTGTTGAAAATAATAAGCTGAAAAGAAATATAAAAAGGGGGGAGTTTGTCCCCCTTTACCGTTTTATTCTTCACTCCACTCATCAAGCTTCTTCATGACTTCATCATATGTTCTTTGAGAAATGTCCGGCAGCGTGCCCCCAAGAGCTTTCTCCGCTTCCTTGAAGCCCTGGATAATAGCATTTTTTAACTCGCCGATCCTGCTTTTGTCATCACCGGAAACTGCCTTTGCAAAGGCAACTATTCTTTCGCTGACCGCCTTTACTCCCAATTCTCCGTCTTCGGAAACTGCCTGTGCGGCTGCAGCTCTGGTTTCCTCGTCCACAAGCAGGACATCTTTTCCTTCCAGTAAATCCTCCAGCTTTTTACCTTGCTTCGAAATGAGTTTTTCAACAAGCTTCCGCAATGTTTCGTAGGATTTTTGCGATTCCTTCCAAAGCCTGTCAATCTCATCCACGTCTATTTTTCTAGCTGCCGGCTTGCTGTACCCGGCACTTTTTTTGACAGGCTTACTTAAATCCAGAATTACTGCTTGATCTTCTTTTGCTTTAGTATTCTCAACCTGCCTATTGTCATGTTTTTCTTTTGCCTCGTAATTTTGATTAACTGCAGGACTTCCTTTAATACTGTTAATCATTATATTCCCTCCTTGGTAAATAAATTTACATCCTTATGATATATATATCGGATGAATATAGAGAAGATATGAGAAATTTAATAAAAATTGCTGCTTAAGCTTGACAATAATATCACAATATCGTAATATTAGAATATAGCAATATAGACGGAGGTGACTTAATGGAAGATGTAAAAAAGTATGAAGGTATTGCAGAAATATTGAAATCCATGGCCCATCCCGTAAGGATATGCATTATAAAGGGGCTTATGGAAAAAAAGTGCAACGTAACACATATGCAGGAATGCCTGGAGCTTCCGCAGTCCACTGTATCCCAGCATCTGGGTGTTCTGAGGGCAAAGGGAATAATAAAGGGAGAAAGAAACGGACTGGAGATAACCTACAGTGTAGTAAATGAAGATGTGAAAAAAATCATCAATGCAATATTTGATTAAATTTAAGGGGGTAAACCATGGCTGATAACAAACTAATTGTAATAGGTGCAGTTGCAGCAGGTACAAAGGCGGCTTCAAAGGCAAAGAGGGACAATCCTGATTTGGAGGTTAAGGTCTTTACTAAAGAAAGATATATTTCTTATGCCGGATGCGGCCTGCCATATTATATAGGCGGAATTATAAGGGATAAGCAGGAGCTGCTTGTCAGGTCCCCCGAGGATTTTAAAAGAGAGCAGGGAATAGACATATTCACTGAGCACGAGGTAAAGAAGATAGATGCATCCGGAAAAAAGGTAATTGTTGAGGACCTGAAAAGCGGGGATATAAGGGAGTACTCCTATGACAAACTGATAATAGCCACCGGAGCTTCCCCGATTGTACCGCCCCTGGAAAACATAAATCTTGCCAACATATTTACACTCAGGAGCGTATCTGATGCATTTGCAGTAAGAGAACTGCTTGACTCAGGAGCCGCAAAAAAGGCGGTAATAGTCGGCGGCGGCTTTATCGGCCTGGAGACGGCCGAGAACCTGAGAAACAGGGGCATGGATGTTACTATTGTTGAGCTTGTACCTCACATACTGCCTCCTTTTGATGAAGAGATGGCGTTATATGCACAGAACCATATGATAGACCGGGGAGTCAGGATACTGACCGGAGAAAAAGTCACCGGCTTTGAGGGCAGCGATGGGAAAGTCACCGCTGTTAAAACCTCGGCAGGGGATATTGAAGCCGATATGGTGATATTGTCTATCGGTGTGAGGCCAAATACGGGTATTGCCGTTGAAACAGGCATAGAGACGGGCGCAGCCGGGGCAATCAAAGTGAACAAATATATGGAAACGAATATCAAGGATATATATGCGGCGGGAGACTGCGCTGAGAATACGAATCTGATTACCGGAAAGCCTGCATGGTATCCTATGGGTTCTACGGCAAACAAAACCGGAAGGATAGCAGGGCATAATGCGGCACTTGAGAAGCAGGAGGAAGCTCTGAAGGAAAGCCTGGAGGGAGTGCTTGGAACAACAATTGTCAGGTTGTTTGAAGTTAATGCCGCAAAGACGGGGCTTTCGGAAAAAGATGCACTAAAGGAAGGCTATGAGGCTGAAACGGTACTTGTTCCGGCAAATGACACAGCTCATTATTTCCCGGGCTATAGGATGATAAATACTAAGCTTGTAGTGGAAAAAAGCACTCATAAGGTGCTTGGAGCACAGATAGTAGGAGAGGGTATAGTTGATAAGCCCATAGATACTATTGCTGCGGCAATAACTATGGGAGCAAGGGCAGAAGACCTGGCAAAGCTGGATCTTGCTTACGCACCGCCTTTTTCTATGGCAGTAGGTTCGACGATTCTGTCTGCCAATGTCATGCTGAACAAGCTGAATAAAAGGATGGAGTCCGTTAAAGCACCGGTTCTGCCGGACATGCTGGAGAAGGGCGGAATCAATGTGCTTGATGTGAGAGAAGAGGAGGAATTCTTCATATCCTCAATTCCCGGTTCAAGGAACATTCCCATGAATGAACTAGAAGCCAGGATAGGCGAGATTGATAAAAGCAAAGAAACAATAATTCTGGTGTGCAAGGTAGGCAAAAGAGCATATCTGTCATATCTCAGGCTGAAGAAGCTGGGATTTACTAATCTTAGGGTTCTGGAAGGCGGAATTTGCGCTTATCCGTATAAGTTGGAATAAAGGAGGAGATACAAATGGCTGAAAAATACATTAATGCAAGGGGGCTTCAATGCCCGGGGCCTGTAGTTGAGCTTTTCAAGGTTGCAAAGGTATCTGAAAAAGGCGATTTGATTACAATAGAGGTTACCGACATGGCTTTCAAGAAAGATATTGCGGCCTGGTGCAGAAAGACCAATAATGAGCTGGTTAGTCTTTGCGAAGGGGAAGGAACACTCAAAGCAGTGATACGGAAAGGGTAAGGTACGATTATGAGCAGGAAAACAATGATAATGTTCAGCGGGGATCTGGATAAAGCCATGGCAGGGCTTATTATTGCCAACGGTGCTGCTGCCATGGGTGATGAGGTGACAATGTTTTTTACCTTCTGGGGCCTGAATATTTTGAGGAAAGCGCAGAAGATTAAAGTGAGGAAGTCCTTTATGGAAAAGATGTTCGGATTTATGATGCCCAGGGGAGCTGACAAGCTGGGGCTCTCAAAGATGAATATGGGCGGTATGGGCACATTAATGATGAAGGGTATAATGAGAAAGAAGAGAGTAAGCAGCCTCCCTGAGCTTATTGAGAGTGCACAGGACTTGGGTGTGAAGTTCATAGCCTGCACCATGTCTATGGACGTAATGGGTATAAAGCCGGAGGAACTGATTGACGGAGTGGAATTTGCAGGGGTCGCCACGTACCTGGGAGAAGCGGATGAGGCAAACGTTAACTTGTTTATTTAATTTCCATATACTCCCCTGTATTTTGGCTCCAGCATAGCCGCAATCTTTTTCATTGAGTAGGCGGCGCATATTTCTTCCCAATCTTCAGCCCCGGGGTGTTCATTCTTCCCGGGAAGGGTAAAAGGCTCCCCAATTTTGACCATGACTCCGGCCTTGCGGAGCTTTTCACTGCCCATGTCGTTGTCGTTGATGGGAAGAACTATTTCAGTTCCTTCCAGGGCAATGGGCACTACGGGCACCTTTGCCAGCTTTACCAGGAGGATGAAACCCTTCTTTACTTTTATAAGGGAGCCTGTCCTGCTGCGGGTACCCTCGGGGAAAATGACAATTGAGCCTCCGGAGCCGAGATGCTTCAGGGCAGATTTCACAGCACTTTTGTCGGGGCTGCCCGGAGTAATGGGTATATGGTTTATGCTTTTAAGGAAAAAGCGTGTGAAAGGATTTTTTTCCAGCTTGACTCCTGCCATGAAAGCAGCCAAATTGTTTTTCAGCAGGCTGTTCAGCACGACGCCGTCAATATTGCTCAGATGATTTGATATATATATTGTTGGTTTGTCTTCTCTTTCAGCTAATATTTCTTTGCCGTGGATCTCCAGTTCCGCATACTTTGACAGTAAAAAACCGGTGATTATTCTTCCCAGCAAGCGGATTATGGACTCGGGCAAAAGATTTATCAACGGCAGGATAAGCTTTAACACTTTCATATGTTACTCCCGATCCGCAAACTCAATGTCTGATGACCAGTGACATACTCCCACCACCTAAGAGGTGGGGGCTTCTTGGGACGTACCGACTAATGTCGATATAATTACCAAGCTATCCCCGTTTGCCCAACGGTTCTTTGTAGTATTAGGCTATACCCAGTATCC
>Ga0302248_1001460_pt1 | contig 17400 bp, 18 predicted proteins | sample AAG_UR_Leu_MG_FD_193528 | JGI IMG/M metagenome (GOLD analysis project Ga0302248, IMG submission 193528) | Enriched activated sludge microbial communities from anaerobic digester in WTTP, New Holstein, Wisconsin, United States - AAG_UR_Leu | ecosystem: Engineered > Bioreactor > Anaerobic >... | reverse complement strand
AAGGGATGGCAGTATAAAGCTTGCCCAAATCACTTCGGTAAAAGCGATTTTTGAAAAGTTCAAGGTCATCTATAAGGGAAAATTGAAATTCTCTCTGGATTCCGGAAAAAGGTTGTATCTTCATCGCGCTTTTTATGAGAAACCCCGATTTTGAGACTTTATGCTCGTTTTCGGGGTTTTGTTTCTGCAAAGATACAACTTAATTGTTTATAAATCAAATATTTAAGCCTTTTCTGAAAGTGCCTATTTATACGAATTGTATTTACAAAATAGTCCAAGCTGTTTTGTAAATTACAATCGTTAATGCCGGTGGTTAAAACATTAAGGACAATTGAGCGGAGCGATAATTGGTCTGTTATATTTTTCCAATCGGTATTATTTTGGGTTAGCCGTAAATATTCTTTTATCTCGATAGTAAGATCCTAAATGGCTTAAATTCAATTATGTAAATAATGCTGAATCAGCTTATAACATTAAAGTTTTACGGTGCTAATCTTTCTCTTATCCATTTCCCATCATCAAGACGATATTGTATGCGATCGTGAAGACGATGTTCACGTCCCTGCCAGAATTCAAATAATTTAGGATATAATTTATAACCTCCCCAATATTTGGGGCGCTCAAGTTGTTGGATATCAGAGTTTAAAAGGTTCTTAAATTCATCCTCAAGAGATTCTCTGCTTTCAATTATTTCACTTTGTTTTGAAACAATGCTACCAGCCTGGCTTTCACGGGTTCGACTATGAAAATAATCATCAGATGTGGTTTTATTGGTTTTTTCAATCATGCCTTCAATCCTTATTTGGCGCTCAAGTGCTTCCCAGAAAAATAAGAGTGCAGCCTGATTATTTTCTGAAATTTGTTTTGCTTTACGGCTATTGTAATTAGTAAAAAATATGAAACCATCATTCTTAATCTCTTTAAGCAAAACAATTCTTATTGTGGGCATTCCGTTAACTCCTGCTGTTGCAAGTGCCATGGCGTTTGGTTCTGAAATATTAAAACCGGCTGCTTCCTGAAACCATTTATTGAATTGATCGAAAGGATTAGTATAAGTATCTGATTCAGAAAGTGAAAATCGCCTGAATTCTTTTCTGAATTGCTTCATAAAAGTCATAATTTGGATGTATATATAATTTTAGAGCCTGAATCTTCAATAGAAGTCTGCTTAATAAAACAACAAGACTTTTGTTAAAATGCTGAGTTTCAATAATAAAAAGAAGCTGCCCCGGCATTATACTGAGACAGCTTCTTTTCATCTATTGGGAGAGAGTTTATTGTTTAACTTGTTCCACAATACTTTTGAATGCTTCGGGATTATTCATAGCTAAATCAGCTAATACTTTACGATTTAGATCAATATTATTCTTTTTCAGATAACCCATGAATTCCGAATAGCTCATTCCGTATTCACGAACAGCGGCATTGATACGGCTAATCCATAAACCGCGGAATGACCTTTTCTTGTTACGTCTGTCGCGATAAGCGTATGTCAATCCTTTTTCAAGAGAGTTTTTTGCAACGGTAATCGCATTTTTACGACGACCAAACTGTCCCTTTGTTTGTTTAAGAATCTTTTTTCTACGTGCCTTTGAGGCAACTTTATTGACTGATCTTGGCATTTTTAAAATTTTTCACTTGAGCGTCTCTTTTTTAACAGAGAACTTTAATGGCTACAAGTAAGTTAAACATAAATTAATAATTACTAAGCATGAGTTTTACATTCTTCTCATCTGCCGGATGAACAGTTGCCGAGTATGTAAGATTTCTCTTACGTTTAGTCGACTTTTTGGTAAGAATGTGACTTTTGTAAGCATGCTTTCTCTTTACTTTACCGCTACCTGTCAAGGTAAACCTTTTTTTAGCAGCGGATTTTGTCTTCATTTTTGGCATTACAAATCAATTATTAGGTTTAGTTAAACATTAATATTGTTAAAAAGTTCTATTTTTTTGGAGTGATTATCATAAACATTCGTTTTCCTTCGAGCCTGGGCAATTGTTCAACTTTTCCAACTTCTTCCAGTTCCTGGGCAAAACGCAACAGTATCAGTTCACCTTTATCTTTATATACAATTGTACGACCCTTAAAAAACACTTCAATTTTAACTTTAGCACCTTCTTTCAGGAAATTTTCTGCATGTTTTAATTTGAAATTGAAATCATGCTCATCAGTATTAGGTCCCATTCTTATTTCTTTCACTATAACCTTAGCCGATTTAGCTTTGATCTCTTTTTGTTTCTTTTTCAAATCGTAAAGAAACTTGCGGTAATCAATTACTTTACAAACCGGTGGGTTTGCAGTAGGTGATATTTCAACCAGATCAAGATTCTGACTTCGTGCTATTTCAAGAGCTTCCCGCAGATTAAAAATTCCTTGCTCCACATTATCTCCAACAACTCTGACAACAGGTGTTGTAATTCCCTGATTGATTCTATGAGGGTCTTCCTTTCTCTTTTTGGGTACGTACCCTCCACCACGAGGGCGCTTAAATGGTGTTGCTATAACTTTGTCCTCCGTATTAGTTAAACATAAATTTTATTGATTCATTGCTTCATCAATTTCATCATTCAGTAAATTTATAAAATCCTGGATACCAAATGTTCCCATATCACCAAGACCATGTTTACGTACTGATAATGTTTGAGAGCTTTCCTCTTTTTCGCCTACTATAACCATGTATGGGATCTTGCTCAATTCGGCATCTCTGATCTTTTTTCCGGTTTTTTCATTCCGGTCATCAATTTGGGCGCGAATATCGGAATTATTCAGAAACTCCAATACTTTTTCAGCATATTCCTGATATTTTTCACTGATAGGCAATATAATAACCTGTTCGGGAGCCAGCCATAAGGGGAACCTTCCGGCACAATGTTCAATCAGTACAGCTACGAAGCGCTCCATACTGCCAAAAGGTGCACGATGAATCATTACAGGACGGTGTTTTTCGTCATCGCTTCCGGTATATTCCAGATTAAATCTATCTGGAAGATTATAATCTACCTGAATAGTGCCTAATTGCCAGCTTCTTCCAAGTGCATCCTTAACCATGAAGTCCATTTTGGGTCCATAAAAAGCAGCTTCACCATATTTTATAACAGTATTCTTAAGACCACGCTCTTCAGCAACTTCAATGATTGCCTGTTCAGCTTTTTCCCAGTTTTCAGAAGATCCAATATATTTTTGTGGATTATCGGGATCGCGTAAAGATATTTGAACGGTAAAATTTTCAAAATCAAGTGCTTTGAAAATTATCATCACAATATCCATTACACCCTTGAATTCGTCCTTTACCTGATCGGGTCGGCAAAAAATATGTGCATCATCCTGAGTAAACCCTCGAACGCGGGTTAATCCATGCAATTCCCCACTTTGTTCGTAACGATACACTGTCCCGAATTCTGCCAGACGTATGGGAAGGTCTTTGTATGACCGGGGTTTGCTTCTGTAAATTTCGCAATGATGAGGGCAGTTCATTGGTTTCAGGAAAAACTCTTCATCAGGAATTGGAGTTTTTATCGGCTTAAATGAATCTTCGCCGTATTTATCATAATGCCCTGATGTTTTATAAAGATCAACATGCCCTATATGCGGACTTATAACTTGCTCGTAACCTGCTTTGCGCTGAACTCTTTTCAGGAACTGCTCGAGTTTATCACGTAAAATTGCACCCTTTGGAAGCCATAAGGGTAACCCCTGTCCAACCCTTTGTGAGAAGGTGAATAGCTCAAGTTCTTTGCCCAATTTACGGTGATCACGCTTTTTGGCTTCTTCAAGCAATTCAAGATAATCGTTTAGCTCTTTTTGTTTTGGAAATGTAATACCGTAAATCCTGGTTAATTGTTTTCGGCTAATATCACCACGCCAGTATGCGCCGGCAATATTTAACAATTTTACTGCTTTTATCGGGCTGGTATCCGGAAGATGTGGACCGCGACATAAATCAGTGAAATAACCTGATTCATAAAAGCTGATGTGTCCGTCTTCCAGTTCGTTTATAAGCTCTATCTTATATTCATCATTCTTACGTGTGAAATATTCCAATGCCTCAGCTTTAGAGACTTCACGCCGTTTAAAAGTTTGTTTTTCACGGGCAAGCTCAAGCATTTTCTGCTCTATCTTTTCAAAATCATCGGATGACAATGAATAATCCATGAAATCAATATCATAATAAAATCCGTTTTCAATATCAGGACCTATTCCAAATTTTACACCCGGATAAAGCAACTCAATTGCTTCAGCCATCAGATGCGCTGATGAATGCCACATTGTAGCTTTACCTTCCTCATCGTTCCAGGTGAGCAATTGCAGAGCAGCATCAGTATTTATTGGAAGTGTTGCATCCTGTACTTCATTGTTAACTTTTGCAGCCAATACATTGCGTGCCAGCCCATCACTAATAGTGCCGGCAATTTCAAGGGCAGTTACCCCCTTAGGGAATTGTTTTACTGAATTATCAGGTAATGTTATGTTTATCTTGTTCATTAATTGACTTTTTCAAAAGAATTTGCAAAAATAAACAAAATTTCTGTGTGCAAATGTTTTTACATACTTCTAATCGCTAATGTAATTTCATGTTTTTTGAAAATATAATTACATAAAAAGCAAAACCCGCAGTGTGTGCGGGTTTTGTGTGATGTTTTTTTTAGGAAGGGGGAAGGGAAGGATGGAATGAACTTTGTAACAAAAAAACTTGTTCGACATCACTCAAACAAATGTTTTTACCAAAATCCCAGCACAAATATAGAGATAACAAGTATGATTGGGCAAGTGGTTTATGTGAACGTTAGTGTTTATTTAATAAACGTATCGTTTAAAGTGGTGAACGTGTATGATTTGATGTTCATAATTAGGGCATTTAGTGTATTTTTGCAAAATAATGATCTTTTATAATGTTGGAAACTTCTATTGACGCTATTATAAATAAAGAAATCCTGACCAAGGAAAACCTTGTCAGGTTATTAAGTTCTTCAGAAGAAGAAAGTGCTGTTATTTTTAAAAAGGCTGCTGAGGTCAAAGCTAAATATGTAGGACGTAAGGTTTATTTTCGTGGATTGATTGAATATTCAAATCGTTGTAAGAAAAATTGTTTTTACTGTGGAGTGAGGGCTGGAAATACGCAAACAGGCAGATACGAATTAACTGATGATGAAGTACTTGAAGCTGCTAAATTTGCCTGGGAAAATAAGTATGCCTCACTTGTTATTCAATCGGGCGAAAGAAATGACAAGGCTTTTATAAAAAAGATCGGAGGTTTGTTACAAAGTATTAAACAACTGTCGGGGGGTAAATTAGGAATTACATTGTCAATGGGTGAGCAAACTGAGGAAACCTACCGTTATTGGTATGATTGTGGTGCCCATCGTTATTTGTTGAGGATTGAAACATCAAGCCGTGAACTTTTTGAAAAACTACATCCGCATAATGCTTTACACTGCTACGACCGAAGGCTTGAAGCTTTGTACAGTTTGAGAAAATCAGGATATCAGGTTGGTACGGGAGTAATGATGGGGCTACCTTTCCAGACAATTGAGAACCTTGCTGATGATCTGATGTTTTTTAAAGATTTTGATATTGATATGGTAGGGATGGGACCATATATTGAACATGAACATACTCCTTTATATAAATATAGTGATTTGCTTTTGTCCCGAACTGAACGTTTTAATCTCAGTATGAAAATGGTTGCCTTGCTCAGGATTATTATGAAAGATATAAATATTGCAGCAACTACTGCAATGCAGACCCTTGATCCGCAGGGGCGGGAAAAAGCAATACTGTATGGTGCCAATGTCATTATGCCTAATCTTACACCGCTAAAATACCGTGAAGATTATATGCTGTATGCTGATAAACCCGGCATTACTGAAGATCCTGAAGACAGTCGGGCTTACCTGGAATCCCGGATTAAAATGATTGGTGAAACAATTGGTTACAATGAATGGGGTGATTCAAAACATTTTGCTGCAAGAAATATAAATCAGACTGATTAAAACCCGTGATATGGCAAAAAAGAAGCTTCCTCTTATTGAAAAAGCAGAAATAATTAGTGTTGGAAACGATGGTAAAGCTCTTGCCAAATATGATGGAATGGTTGTTTTTGTTCCATTTGCAGCACCCGGAGATATTGTTGATATTCAGATAGTAAGTAAAAAGAAATCTTATAGCGAAGGAAAAATAATAAGGTTTCATAAATATTCTCCTTTTCGTGTGAACCCTTTTTGCGAACACTTTGGTATTTGTGGCGGATGTTCGTGGCAGCATGTAAATTATCAGTATCAACTGGAATTCAAAAAACAGAATATTGCAGATAATTTTCAGAGGATAGGTAAATTTGAATTCCCTGTTTTGTCTGAACCTGTGAGTTCAGCTAATATTACGCATTATCGTAATAAACTTGAATATACCTTTTCGAACCGGAGGTGGCTTACTGATAATGATATGTCAGATTTGGATCAGAAAGATCTTAATGGGCTTGGATTTCATATTCCCCGTCTTTTTGATAAAGTTTTGGATATAAAAACATGCCATCTCCAGCCTGAGCCATCAAACAGTATCAGACTGGCTGTAAAAGAATATGCACAGCAGCATAATTATTCATTTTATGATCATCGGAAACATATTGGATTTCTAAGAAATCTTGTAATACGGAATTCCAGTAACGGTGAAGTAATGGTGATCTTAGTTGTTAGTCAAAATGATCAGGAAAAAATTCATGCTTTGCTTAATTATTTAACAGAAAGGTTTTCACAGATCACCTCGCTGATGTATATTGTTAATACTAAACTCAATGACAGTCTTGACGATCAGAAGGTAATTCTTTATAGTGGGAATCCATATATCACTGAGATTATGGATGATTTGAAATTCAGGATAAGACCTCTGTCGTTTTTTCAAACCAATAGTACACAAGCCTTGCAACTTTATCGGATAACTTCTGAAATGGCAGCTCTAACCGGAAATGAGCTGGTTTACGACCTTTATTCGGGCACAGGTACTATCGCAGCATTTATTGCCCGACACGCAAAAGAGGTGATTGGGATTGAATATTCTGAATCAGCAGTAGCTGATGCCCGCGAAAATGCAATTCTTAATAATTTAAAGAATGTGAAATTTATATCGGGAGATATAGCAAAGGTTCTGAATTCTGATTTTGTGGCATTGCACGGAAGTCCTGAAGTTGTTATTACTGACCCGCCAAGGGCTGGTATGCACGAAAATGTTGTGAAAGCATTACTGGAAATAAACCCTGACCGAATTGTATATGTAAGTTGTAATCCGGCAACTCAGGCAAGGGATATAGCTCTTATGGATAATGGTTACAAAGTGCTAAGGGTTCAACCGGTAGATATGTTCCCGCATACCTATCATATTGAGAATATTGCACTTCTGGAAAAACGTTGAAATTTAAATCTGATATTTCTGAAAAAATGTATTCAGGTAATACCCCTTTGCTTCTTAATTTCGGAATAAGCGGCATTTAGTTCCTGAAATTTCTCTTTAGCAGCTTTCTGAATATCTTCACCTAAATGACTTACCTTATCAGGGTGATATTTCAAAGCCATTTTCCTGTATGCCTTTTTAACTTCTTCGTCGGTTGCATTTGGTGATATTTCAAGAACACGATAGACCGAATCAGTGTCTTTTATAAACATTGACTTAATTGACTGAAAATCAACGCCTTTGATTCCGACTAATACTGAAATCTGCTGAATAACATTGATTTCCTGAGTGTCAGCGCGTCCGTCGGCCAGCGATATTCCAAAAAGATAATGAAGCAACTGTAGTTTTTCAGGATAAGCCATAAACTGTTTTATCTGAGCTGAGATACCCTTTAAATCCAGATCTTGTTTAAGTAATTCCCGCAGTAGCAGCATTTTATTTGCGGTTTCGGTCTCACCAAAATTATGAACAAAAAACTTTTTTACATAATCGAGCTCTGATTTCACCACTTTGCCATCGGCTTTCATTATAGCTGCTGTAAGTATCAGAAGCGAAACACTAAAGTCTCCTGTTTGGGTACGTGGATGATTTTCAGCAGGCTTGTATTCAAATTCACCCGATTGCATGCTGTCAAACATAGAGCCAAAAATGAAACCGAGCAGAGCACCGATCGGTCCGCCCAAAGCCCAACCCAGGCCTCCGCCTATCCATTTACCGTATTTTGCCATGAAATAACTTTTTTTGGCAAACTTATTATTTTTTATAATCCTTATTAATTTTTAGCTATTATTTTAATGTTTTGATTTAGTATCGGGAAAATCTCTATTTTTGCTAAAACAAAAACACATATAATTCTGATTGATCTATAAACCTAAATTATTTAATTATGAAGAAACACAATTTTAATGCAGGACCTTCGATCCTACCTCGAATTGCTATTGAAAATACTGCAAAAGCAATACTCGATTTGAATAACAGCGGATTGTCAATTCTGGAGATTTCTCACAGAAGCAAAGATTTTCAGGCTATTATTGACGAAGCCGTAGCACTGTTTAAAGAAATTCTGAATATTCCCGAAGGATATCATGTTCTTTTCCTTGGAGGAGGAGCAAGTATGCAGTTTTGCATGGTTCCTTACAATCTGATGAGTAAAAAAGTAGCATATCTCGAAACAGGGGTTTGGGCAAAAAAAGCAATAAAAGAAGCTAAATTATTTGGTGAAGTAGCTATTATTGGCTCATCAGCCGATAAAAATTTCAGCTATATACCAAAAGATTATAAAATCCCTGAAGATGCTGATTACTTCCATTTTACGTCTAACAATACTATCTATGGCACTGAAATCCACGAAGACCCAATAAGTCCGGTTCCTATGGTTTGCGATATGTCTTCAGATATTCTGAGTCGCCCCATTGATGTTTCAAAATACGCAATAATTTACGGTGGCGCACAAAAGAATGCTGGCCCGGCTGGTGTTACCTTTGTGATTATCAGAGAAGATGTTCTTGGAAAAGTTGAAAGAGTTATTCCAAGCATGCTAAACTATAAAACTCATATTGATGGTGGCTCTATGTTTAATACCCCTCCGTGCCTGCCAATTTTTGCAATGAAAGAAACTTTGAAATGGGTTAAAGAAATGGGTGGTGTTGCAAAAATGAGAGAAATTAATCATGAAAAAGCCAACATGCTTTATGAAGCTATTGATAATAGCAGGATGTTTGTAGGAACTGCTGAAAAGAGTTCCCGTTCGGTAATGAACGTATGTTTTGTTATGAAAGAACAATACAAAGATAAAGAAGCTGATTTTATTAGCTTTGCTCAATCAAAAGGAATGATAGGTCTGAAAGGACACCGCTCGGTAGGTGGTTTCCGCGCATCAGTTTATAATGCCTTACCTAAGGAAAGCGTTCTTGCATTGATTGATGTTATTAAAGAATATGAAAAGTTAAATGCATGATATTCAAGCGGATGTGATTTTATTAAATTTAAACTAAAAGAAATATTATGATCAAAGTTTTGTTAGCCACAGAGAAACCTTTTGCTTCAGTTGCAGTAAAAGGAATTAAAAAAATTTTAGAAGATGCAGGTTTTGAACTTGTAATGCTTGAGAAATACACTGATCACAATGATCTTATTAAAGCTGTTCAGGATGTGAATGCTCTTATTATCAGAAGCGACAACGTTAACAGACAGGTTATTGAGGCAGCTAAAAATTTAAAGATAGTCGTTCGTGCTGGTGCCGGTTATGATAATATTGACACTGTTGCTGCAACTGAGAATAAAATTGTAGCCATGAACACTCCGGGACAAAATTCAAATGCAGTTGCTGAATTAGCTATAGGTATGATGATATATTATATTCGCAAGGGATTTAGCGGCTCAGCAGGAACTGAATTAATGGGTAAAACTCTTGGTATACATTCATATGGGAATATAGGGAAACATGTTGCAAGAATTGCAAAAGGCTTTGGTATGAAAGTATATGCCTATTCTCCTTCAAAACCAAGAAAGGTTATTGAAGATGATGGGATTAACTACATCGGAAATCTTGAAGAATTATATTCTACATGCCAGTTTATATCCGTGAGTATTCCGGCTAACGCCAAAACGATTAAATCCATTAATTACGAGTTGCTTTCAAAAATGACGGAAGGAGCTACACTTATTAATACAGCCCGTAAAGAAGTTATTGATGAAGATGGATTATTGAAAATGTTTGCCGAACGCAAAGATTTTGGTTATTTGTCAGATATTGCTCCGGATTGTAAGAGTAAGATAGAAGAAGAATTTGCAGGCAGATTTTTCTTTACTCCTAAGAAGATGGGTGCGCAGACAGCAGAGGCTAATATTAATGCGGGTCTTGCTGCTGCTACTCAAATTGTGAATTTTATATTACATGGCGACGACACTTTCAAGGTAAATTAATTGTTTTCTTAGCAAGGTATTTGTATATTTGTACTCGATTTTCATTTATTACTTTTTGTTTTTTACTATTCACACAAAATACCTTTGAAAATGGATGCAGAACTCGAAAAAACTTTTACATTTTTCAGATTTGAAGAATTAAGGGTATACCATAAAGCACTGGATTATTCAACCTGGATAATCAAACACACACAATCGTTTTATGACAAGGAACATGGCTTGCTGTCAAAAAGATTTAATTCCTCAGCGCAAAACATTGTATTGAATATAGCTGAGGGTTCTGCATTGAATAGAAGTCAGTTTGTTAACCATTTGAAAATTGCCAAAAGCATGGTGCGGGATTGCCTGGTTTATACGTCAATGGCGAGACAGCTTAATTATTTAAGTAAGGAAGATGAAGAGTATTCCCGTAATCAGCTTATGGAGCTTACCAAAATGATAGGTGCTCTTATTGGTTCTTTACAGAAAGCAGGAAGATTTGATGAAGAAGATGAATAATATGAAGAAGCCGCTTTTTAGTGGCTTCTTCATTTAAATTAATCAGTTTATAAGGTAGCTGCAATCTTTTCTTTTCAGAATCAATAAAACCTTTTTATGTCCTAATACTTTTCCGGCTATTTCAACCCCTTTGTTTTCCGGTTTTGTAAAAATGTTGTTATCTTTTTTACTGGGAATAGTATAATAGCAATATCATTTGCCGGATTCAGAAGTGTAGTTGTAATTAAAATTTTTTAACGTTATAAATACCCAAACGGTCATTTTTTCGGATCTTCTTATTAGCCACCCGTTCCCCCTGAATTAGTATCTTTGCCCCAAATTTAAAAACAATCAAAGTGTTCACAAATAATAAAACTAACTAATATGGCTGTATTAAAAGCATTCAAAGGACTGAGACCTTCGGTAGAAATAGCAAAAGATGTGGCATCACGCCCGTATGACGTATTAAACTCTGAAGAAGCAAGATTGGAAGCCAAAGGCAATGAATATTCACTTCTACATATTATTAAACCTGAAATTGACTTGCCTGAATCAATTGACATCCATTCACAGCCCGTATATGACAAGGCAAAAAAAAAATTTGAGCTTTTTAAGAACAAAGGTTATCTGATTCCTGATAAGGATGAGCATTTGTATATTTATGCTCAGACTATGTTCGGGAAAACCCAGTATGGTATTGTAGGCTGCGCTTCGGTGGATGACTATATGAACGGGATAATAAAAAAGCATGAGCTTACCCGCAAGGATAAAGAAGAAGACCGTATGAATCATGTACGTATTACAAATGCTAACATGGAGCCGGTATTTTTTAGTTATCCTGCTGAAGCTGAAATTGATGAAATAGTTACTAAAATAGTGTCAACACAAAAGCCTGTATATGATTTTGTTGCTGTTGATGGTGTTGGACATCATTTTTGGGTAATTGCCGACAAAACCATAAATGATAAACTTACAGAGCTATTTGCCAGTATCCCTTATTTTTATGTGGCTGATGGTCATCATCGTACAGCCGCGGCTGCACTGGTAGGAAATGAAAAAAGAACAAAAAATCAAAATCATCGTGGCGATGAAGAATATAATTATTTCCTTGCAGTGCTTTTCCCTGATAACCAGCTTACTATTATTGACTATAACAGGGTTGTACAGGATTTAAATGGTTTGGATAATGAAGCATTTATTAACAAATTGAAAGATGTTTTTGTTATCGAACCTAAAGGAAAAGATATATATAAACCTGACAGATTACATAATTTCGGCATGTACCTCGATGGGGAGTGGTATTCTTTAACTGCAAAACAAGGTACTTATAACGATAATGATCCTATTGGTGTGCTTGATGTAACCATTTTATCACAAAAAGTTTTAGACGAAATACTTGATATCAAGGATCTTAGAACCAGTAATAGAATTGATTTTGTAGGTGGCATCCGTGGTCTGGAAGAGCTTGAAAAACGTGTTGATAGCGGAGAAATGAAAGTGGCATTTGCGCTATACCCTGTTTCGATGAAGCAACTAATTGATATTGCCGATACCGGAAATATTATGCCGCCCAAAACCACATGGTTCGAACCTAAACTTAGAAGCGGACTGGTAGTACACCTGTTGGATTAATAAATCAGGATTTTTTAATGTAGTTATCAGGGTTTTAATTTAAATACTCTGATTAGAGCTACACCTATTTGATAAAAAATCAGAATCTTAACTTTTAAAATTAACATAACATGGAAGCAACAGAAGTAGTTTTAAAAACTTTGCAAGAAACTGGCAAACCTATGAAAGCTGGCGAAATTGCTGCACAATCAGGTGTGGATAAAGCTGATATTGATAAAGCAATTAAAAAACTGAAAAAAGAAGAAAAGATCAGTTCTCCTAAAGTGTGTTATTACGAGATCAGTAAATAATATCCTTTGCTTGTTTTTTCTAATCGCAAGTCAGGTTTTTAATTGCGGTTGAAAAGCTTTGAATAATTATATAACACTTGATTTTGTGAAAACATTTTCTTGAGAAACCTATCTGATAATCAATCTCTTAGGTTTGGATTCGGAAATTTATATACGAGGGTTCAAATGAAAATGACTATATATCCATTTTAGGGTATATGTGTTAATTACAGAAATCTGGCAAAAAAACCTAATTTTGCGCTATTGTAAATAAAGAACAGGTATGTTGGAATTGCTTAAGAAAGAAATTAGCGGGTTTTTAAGCTCACTGATCGGCTATGTGGTTATAATCGTTTTTTTATTCATAAATGGATTATTCCTTTGGGTTTTTCCTTTGCAATTCAATGTGTTGGATTATAGTTATGCAAGCCTTGAAAATTTTTTTATTCTGTCACCGATTCTTTTTCTTTTTTTGATCCCGTCTATAACTATGAGGATGTTTGCTGAAGAGAAACGCTCCGGAACCATTGAAATGCTTATGACAAAACCACTGACTGATCTTCAGATCATTTTCTCAAAATATCTTGCCGGAGTTTTGCTTGTGGTAATTGCCCTCTTGCCTACATTAATTTATTTTTATTCAGTCTATTATCTTGGATTACCAAAAGGGAATATTGATATTGGCGGTACCTGGGGCTCATATATTGGATTAATATTTCTGGGCTCAGCATTTGTTGCCATTGGTATGTTTTGTTCTTCTATTACTGATAATCAGATAGTTTCTTTTATCATCTCTGTTTTCTTATGTGGGTTCGTATATCTGGGTTTTGAGTTTATTTATTCGCTTGCACTTTTTGGAAATTTCGACCTTTTTATTCAGACTCTTGGAATCAATGCCCATTATACTTCAATGAGCAGGGGAGTTATTGATACCCGCGATGTACTTTATTTTATCAGCCTGATTGGTTTATTTATTTTGCTTACAAAAATATCGCTGGAAAGCCGGAAATGGTAATATGAATTTTATGAATGGTTGAGAATGAGCAATAAAAAAAGAAATATACGTCGCAATAACATTATTCATCTGGTGTTGAGTATTGCTATTATTGCTGTATTAAATATAATTGGTTCATTTGTTTTTACCCGTTTTGATCTTACCAGCGAAAAGCGCTATACTCTTTCAGATGCGACCAGGAGAATGTTGCGCGAGCTTGACGATATTGTTTATTTAAAGGTTTATCTTGAAGGAGAGTTTCCTGCTTCATTTAAAAGGCTGCGAAACAGCACCCGTGAAATGCTTGACGAATTCAGGGCTTATAGTAATAATGTACAATATGAATTTATTAACCCTTCGGCCGGGGGCAATATGAGTGAGAGAACCGCGCTTTTTGAAGAACTGGTTCGTGAAGGTTTGAATCCCACTGATTTGTATGTTACAACCTCCGAAGGAAGAAAGCAGCAAACAATTTTCCCCGGGGCAATTGTTTCCTATAAAAACCGAAAACTTCCTTTACATATACTTGCTTCTCAACCCGGTTCGCAACCTGAAGCTGCTTTAAATCAATCAATACAAAATCTTGAATACAATATTTCGTCTGTTATTCATAAGCTCACTAATCAAACTCGTGCTAAAATTGCTTTTATCGAAGGGCATGGCGAGCTGACCGATATTGAACTTGCCGGAGCCACTAAAGTTCTTGAAGAATATTATTCAATTGAAAGAGTTAAAATTGATGGACAAATAAGCAGCTTAACCCAACGCACTGTTATTGATTCTTTGAATGTAAGAATTAAAAATAAGTATGAAGCAATAGTTATAGCTAAACCAATGCACCCCTTCGAAGAGAAGGATAAATTTATTATTGATCAGTTTATAATGCATGGGGGCAAGGTGTTATGGTTTATTGATCCGGTATTTGCTACAATGGATAGTCTGCAGAATAGTGATCAAACCGTTGGTGTGGTTAATGATATAAATATCAGCGATCAGCTTTTTCGTTATGGTGCCAGGCTGAACAGTAATCTGATCATGGATTTACAGGCAATTCCTATTCCTATTGTTACCGGCATGACCGGAGGTCAGCCTCAGACTAATTTCCTGCCATGGTATTTCTTCCCTTTACTTACCCCTGCAGGCAATCATCCGATCGTGAATAATATTGATGCCGTTATGGGACATTTTTCCAGTTCAGTTGACATGATTGAAACTAACGAAGTGAAAAAAACGATTTTATTATCGAGCTCGCAATATTCCCGTGTGGTTAACACACCGGTTTTAATTAGTCTTGAAATATTAAAGCAGGAGCCTGAACCATCGTTATATCAACAATCTTTCCAACCGGTAGCAGTGTTGCTGGAAGGAGAATTTGAATCACTTTTCCGAAATCGTATTCCACCTGAGATAGCTGATGATCATAGTATTGGGTTTATTGAAGAAAGTGAGAAAACAATGATGCTAATTGTTGCTGATGGTGATATTATTCGAAATCAGATACATTTATCTCAAAAGCAGCCTCTACCTCTTGGATTTGATCAGTTTACCCGCCGACAGTTTGGTAATAATGAATTTTTATTGAATGCAATGAATTATATGTGCGACGAAACTGGAATTATATCGGTGAGATCCCGGGAAATAAAATTACGTTTGCTTGATGGACCCCGCATTAGCAAAGCAAAACTCTTTTGGCAGTCGTTTAATATCTTTGCACCAATTATTATTGTAATACTATTTGGAATTGTGCTGAACTACATCAGAAAACGAAGAAATACCAGATTGCCGTAGCTCAGATAATATTATAAAATTGAACCGCTGCTACAATACAAGAACCTTTTTTTTAAATGAAAAAACATCGTCTTACATTAATAATACTGGCAGTTTTGACTGCGATCGCTGTGTTTTTTATTATTTCCCGAACCAAGGGAACTTTTAAACGCGAATTAAGTGAATTTGCTATTTATGATACCATAAGTGTAGTAAAGGTTTTTCTGGCTGATAAAAATGATAATACTATTTTATTAGAACGTCAGCCTGATGGTGGCTGGATAGTAAATGAAAAGTATGTAGCCCGGAAAGATATGGTAGACCTATTACTTTCTACTTTGTTAAATATTGAAGTAAAAGCTCCGGTTCCAAAAGCTGCATTTAATACTGTAGTGAGTAATTTATCTGCGCGGTCTACTAAAGTTGAAATTTATCAACGTAAATATTTGATTGATTTATTTTATCGTATTAGATTGTTTCCACGTGTAAAGTTAACACGGGTATATTATGTGGGAGATGTAACACCTGATAATATAGGCACACATATGATCCTTGAAAATTCCAATATGCCCTTCGTTGTATATTGGCCAGGTTTCTGGGGATTTATAGCTTCTCGGTATAGCACAAAACTGACTGATTGGCGTGACCATACGGTCTTTAAACATAAATTTCTTCAGATTGATAATGTGGAATTATTTTTTCCGGCCAAACCCGAGCACTCCTTTCGTGTGGTGAATAATAAAAAGGGTTCTATGGATTTGATACCTTACCATCAGACTTTGCCGGTTACGGAGTATGATACATTGAAAATTCTTGGATTTATTTCAGCTTTTGAAGATATTCGTTATGAAGCCCTTATTGATGATATGGATCAGACAATAGTTGATTCTATTACAGCTTCACAACCTTTGCATATAATTACATTGACCGATGTACAAGGTAACCGAAAGCAGGTGAAAACATTTTACCGCCGTTCATATTATGATGAAAATGGACCTGAAAGGCCTTCCGAGTTTGATACAGAGAGAATGTATGCACTTATTAATAACGATCAGGACTTTGTATTAATTCAGCATCGCACTTTTAATCGTATCATACGCCCTTTAAACTTTTTCTTGCCAAACGATAAGTAACTGACTTTTTTCTGACTCAAATCACTTTTTTCAGCATGATGTTTTATGATTAGTGCGTATTATGGTGAATTAGCTGCACTACTGGTAGCTGTGTTCTGGACTGTTACAGCTCTGGCTTTTGAAGTGGCAACCCGACAGATAGGATCAATGTCAGTGAATATTATTCGCTTACTTTTTGGTTTTGTTTTCCTTTCGGTTTTCACCTATATTTCCCGTGGGCATTTTCTTCCTGTTGATGCTTCGGGTCATGCATGGTTGTGGCTCAGTTTGTCCGGACTTGTTGGCTTTGTTTTTGGCGATTATTTTCTATTTGCCAGTTATAGTCTAATCAGTTCTCGAATATCAATGCTGATTATGACATTTGTCCCTCCTGTAACGGCTTTTCTGGGATGGATTATTTTAGGCGAACGCATGATACTAAAGCATATTTTTGCTATGACTATCATATTGGTAGGAATAGGATTAACTATATTTAGTCGCACGGATGAAAATAAAATCAAACTAAAATATCCATTCAAAGGAATATTATTTGCATTTATAGGAGTTCTCGGGCAAGCCGTAGGATTAATTCTGAGTAAAGTTGGAATGGGCGATTACAGTCCGTTTGCAAGCACTCAAATAAGGATAATTGCCGGAATTAGGCACTTTCAGAAAAGGCTTAAATATTTGATTTATAAATTATTAAGTTGTATCTTTGCAGAAACAAAACCCCGAAAACGAGCATAAAGTCTCAAAATCGGGGTTTCTCATAAAAAGCGCGAT
>Ga0302248_1001455_pt1 | contig 17415 bp, 15 predicted proteins | sample AAG_UR_Leu_MG_FD_193528 | JGI IMG/M metagenome (GOLD analysis project Ga0302248, IMG submission 193528) | Enriched activated sludge microbial communities from anaerobic digester in WTTP, New Holstein, Wisconsin, United States - AAG_UR_Leu | ecosystem: Engineered > Bioreactor > Anaerobic >... | reverse complement strand
TCACTCCGCCCTGATAATTTGCCCAAATATGATCGACGTAGTTGATGATCTGCCGGTAGTCCGGTCTTTTTCCACTTACAGAACAGTCATCACTGCCGAGATATTGCTTTACCCCCTCCCAGTTCTGCCAGGGGGCGTCTTCCTTTCTGGCCAGGGCGAGGGCGCGGTTGATGTATCCCCGGCCGCCGTTGTAGGAAGCGAGGGCGAATTTAAGCCGTTCCTGCTGGTCGGTGATCTCCGGGAAACGGTCATACTGCTGCTTCAGGTAGGCGATCCCGGCCTTAAGGTTTGTCTCTGGATTTAAGAGCTTCTCCCGGGAGACGCCGAGATACTGACCCGTAGCGGGCATGATCTGCATCAGGCCGATGGCCCCACAGGGAGAAACGGCTTGGGGATTGAAGGCGCTCTCTTGGCGGATCTGGCACTTGACGAGGCGCCAGTCCGCATCCGGCCAGATCTGCTCCGTCCAGTATTGAATCAGGCTGTCCCAGCGTTCAGCGGCGTTCATCCGAGATACCTCTCCAGGAAGATGGCCCACTGGGCATCGATGGCGAAGTCCAGGCGGCGGTAAGCCGGGTTGATATATTCCGCGGGAAAGTAGATTGAGAGCCCCTTCGTCCCGGCGACTTCTGCCCCTAGCTTGTCCTGACAGATGATGGGTTTCGTTATGCCTGTCTTGAGTGCAGCGATGAGGGCGTCAGCCTTCACCCTGATCTGGCCTCGGTCTTTGCTCCTGAGTTTTCGTGCAAAGGCGTACAGGTCCAGGTAGTTATCGTCGTAAAATTTCGGGGCGTGATCCCATGCCCACTGGATCAGCTTTCGGTTTTTATCGAGATCGGAAAGAAGTTCTGCCGCCAGGGGGATCAGCGCCTGGATGATTTCGACGGTGGCAACCGTATTGATGGCGGACTGGGTGACGGTCTCGCCCTGGTCCCGGTAGGAGGCGATATACTTTTTGACGACCTCCTTGGCGACGATATGTGTCTTGCTCTTCGGCTTCGCCGTTAGGAAAGTGAGTATCTCCGCATAGGGCCAGCCGTCGTTGGGCTCCTCAATCTCGGAGCCGACGAGGATCTCCACGGAATCCCGGAGCTGCCAGGCAACCTCCACCATCGTCATGAGGCAGGCGTCCATGCCGAGTATGTCGATCTTCTTGCCGATGACGGTGCAGGCGCGGGCGAGGACATTCTTCAGCTCACTATTATCCAGGGCGTCGCCCCCGGAGGTGTCGTCGTAACAGATGCTTCTGTGAGTAGAATGTCCGGTGGCGTTGGTGCTATGATGGAAAAGAGAAGCGCGGGATCTCGTGCGGAGGGATCGAGCGCCCGGAGATTTTGGGGCTGCTGCCCGACTTCTGGCCTCCTCCCACCAGCCGCTGCCATGATTCCAGAGGATCAGAAAATACCTCTCGGCGGGGTACCGTTCCATGGACCATGTGAGGAAATCCTCCAGGACCTTGGGATCTCCTGTGTTCGTCTCGCCGAATGTCTCCAGGCAATCCCGTTCGTACCCGCCACCCTTCGTGATCAGGAAACGCCGGGTCTTCTTGTCCTCCAGACGGTCAAGCTGAACCAAGACGTTGACGTCTTTGGTGGAACCCACCCTGGCCATTTCTTCGATGTCCCGAAGGGCCGCCCCGTCGAGATTGTTGTCGCCGGCCATATAAACCATGACCGTCCATTTGGCCTTGCTATTGCGTTGAATCTTTGCCTTGTCTGCCATCGTGCCCCCTTTCACCCCGTAATTCCGGGATCAAAATTTAGGACCGATGGTAAAGGCTACGGGTGGGAAAAATCAAAGAAGGTGGGCACTTATAGACGCTATAGACAGGGAAACTGCATTCTTGAGGCAAAGTTTGGATAATTTACGATAAAAGTTGAGAGGCAATTTATTAAGAATGATAATTCCCGATATGCTGTTTTATTCCAGGATCTGGAAATAGGGGCAGCAGCAATGGAGTGTTATTCAATAATTCTTGAATAACGCGGTCAAGATTGGTATGCTATTCAACAATTCTTGAATAGAGAGGTGCAACATGCAAAGAAGCGGCGCCTATATAAACCAGCCAACCGGTTATCGGGCATTTATTCCCGCGCCTTTACCCCCGAAGCCGGCGCTCAGGGTGGAAGGTGAACTCCAGAATCTGCTTTCCCGCGCCGACATGGCGCTGGCCCGGCTCGACGGCCTGGCGGAGATATTGCCCAACGTCGATCTTTTCATCGCCATGTACGTGAAAAAAGAGGCCCTCCTCAGTTCTCAGATCGAGGGTACCCAGGCTTCTCTGGATGATCTTCTCGCCTATGAGAGCGGTGATAAACTTGAAAATCTCAATGACGTGACTGAGGTCGTCAATTATGTGAAAGCGATGAATTACGGTATCGAACGTCTTCAGTCTTTGCCGATGAGCCTGCGCCTCATCAAGGAAATCCACGCCATACTTCTTGAAAGCGTAAGGGGCAGTGAACGGTCCCCCGGTGAATTCAAGCAATCGCAGAACTGGATCGGCCCCCCGGGTTGCACCCTCAATGAGGCCTCCTTTGTGCCTCCGCCTCCTCACGAGGCCATGGCGGCCATGGGCGACTTGGAACATTACTTTCACGGCAAAACAAAATTGCCGGTCCTCATTGATTGCGCCCTGATCCATTACCAGTTTGAAACGATCCATCCCTTTCTCGACGGCAATGGTCGCATGGGACGTCTGCTGACCACTTTTTTCCTGTACTGGAAGGCGGTTATGCATAAGCCGCTCCTGTACCTCAGCTACTATTTCAAAAAAAATCGCCAGGAATACTATGATCGGCTGAACATGGTCAGGAACACGGGGAACTATGAACAGTGGGTTGATTTCTTCCTTAAAGGCGTTGTTGACATTGCGGGTTCTGCCATGGATACGGCAAGGCAGATCCTTGAGCTTCAGTCCAGGCACCGCCGTTTGCTGTGGGAAAAGAAAATATCATCCCCCATCGCCGTCGGCATTCTGGAGCAATTGTTCTATACCCCTGTTGTTTCGATCGGGCAGACAGCCGGGCAGTTTGACATATCTTATCAGGCTGCTTCTACCATTGTGGCGCAATTGGAAAAGGCGGGAATTCTCCGGGAAACGACGGGGAAAAAACGTGACAAACGTTTTATGTACAACGATTATCTGAACATTCTCACCGAAGGGACAAAGATTTAACGGAACTACCCCCAGCGGCATTACCAGAACAATCTCCGCATATAATGCGGTTAATATGGTCGTTATTTGCCGCACCTGTTGCTTCCATTTGAGAAGGCGGGCACTAATATACGCAATAGGCAGAGAATCCGCTTATGGATGGATAAAGCCAAGGTCGTCTGGTCAAATAACGTCGGCAACGTGGAATTTAATGGGTGATAACGAAATGTTACAAAGATGTGAATGAAAGCCCGGCCCAATGGACGAGTATTTGTTTCTTAAGATTGCAGATTGGCAGGGACAAAGAATTACGAATCCAAAATCCTATGAACATGAGAAGGAAATATCGGAAATTATGGATCGAAAGAAATGGGAATACGAAAATATTTTGAAGGAACACAAACTGGAAAACAGATTCGATAATTTTCTAAGATACTTACTCGCCATGCTGAAGAGAAAGTATGTCAACACGGTTGGGACTTCTATCTCGTGCAATATAAAGTTGGCGGGCGTGAGCGAATGCGCTCTGGTTTATAATCCGCAATATCGCTCAAAACATCCAAAACTTATTTTGCATATACCCAGTCTTTACGAGACGGGCGGCGATGATTCGCCTCATTTTGTCATGATGGCCGTGATTGCGAAGATGATTCTGGAAAAAGATCCGGATTTTGAATCGCTCATTGCTGGAAAAATCCGTAACTATGCATCTTCGTTTGAAACCGCTGACTGCGAAGAGGGGAGGGATTAATCAGGCCGGTCGCGGCGTGGTTTGAACATTTGACGCATGGTGAGAGAGACGGTGGGACAATGCCGTTCCACTTTGACGTTGAACAATGCGGACACAAGAGCGGACACAAAACGTGGTGTATTTTGATGCTTTTAATGACCCCCATGAAAGAAAAAAGCTAAAAATATCAATAATATCGGGGTGGCATGGAAGCCCTCTCACGCCGGAAACCGGGGTTCAAGTCCCCGTGGGACTACCAAGTAATTTCAAGGACTTAGCTGACAGCGGCTGAGTCCTTTTCCGTTTTGGTTGCGGATAGGTTGCGGATTGTTGCGTCGTCATCCAGCCTGTCCACCGCCGCCTTGTTTCCCTCCGGGGCGAGATGCCCGTAAATGTCCACCGTCACCTTGATGCTGTGATGGCCCAACTGGTCCCGGACATAGGCCAGGGATTCCCCGGCCTGAATCAGCAGGCTTGCATAAGTGTGGCGCAGATCGTGGATGCGGATCCTGCGCAGGCCCGCCTTCTCCAGGGCCTTTGCATATACCCGCACCCGCCAGTGATGCTCGATCAGAGACGTCCCCGTCTCCGAGATGAAGACCCATTTGGGGACCTGCCCCCAGCCTTTCTGGAGGGTTTCGATCCGCCGCTGGTTCCTCAGGTGCCAGAGCGTTTCCGCCAACTGCCGCGACATATCCACCCGGCGGCTCTTGCCGCTTTTGGGCGTCCCGACGATCCCCTTGGAGATATTCCGCTGGACGTTGATGAACCGTCCATGGAAATCGATGTCCCCCCACTGGAGGGCCATCGCCTCCCCCAGCCGCATACCGGTGCGGGCCAAGGTCAGGGCCATCGGGTAATGGCGCGGGAAATGTTCCCGGAAAGTGTTGAGGAGCGCGGCAAGCTCCTCCCGGGTCAGCGGATCCGCCACCAGCTTCAGGCTCTTCTCCCGGATGATCCTTCCCAAACGATGAGAGGGATTGACCGGAAGCGCCCCGTCATCGACGGCCAGGTTCAGGACCCCACCGATCACGTTCTTAAAATGCGTGACCGTGCTTGGCGCAAGCCCTTTACAGCTCTTCTTCATGAGGAATTCCTTCACCATGAGCCGGGTGATGTCCGTCACCTGGTATGAGCCGAAAACAGGCTCCACGTGATTCTTGAGGATGCCCCGGTAATCGCCTACGGAAGCGGGCTTGCATGTGGCGGGGACCGTGATCTCGATCCACCGCCGTGCGTAATCCCCGAAGGTCGGGATCTGCCGTTTCTCGTCCACGATGCCGAGGTCTCCCAGGGTCAACCTGGCCTCGATCTTCTTGGCGATCAGGAGGGCGGCCCGTTGATCCCGCCCCACCTTCTTCGCCCTTCTTCTTCCCTGGTGGTCGATCAGGACCCACCAGACGCCCGACCCTTGCGGGCGTTCCCTTACCTTTACCCCATTTTCAACCTGCTCTTTCCACCCTCGTAACGAGAGGCACGGGAAGGGGTTAGGGTGACCCCTTGTCGGCCCGCGGCGCCTATCCCGTGGCTATGGAAAGGCTCAGGTTCGCAGGAACCTTCCGGCCCTTGCGGGCGGCGGCTTCCGTGATGTCTTGCGAACGTCACTGCCGGGAACGACCGCCGTCCTGCGGATTCGAGCAAAGCAATAATACACGAACGAGTTGGAAAATTCATCTTCTTTTCACTGCAAATTCCTTGATGACATTGTTCACGATCCGGTCCACCTGGTGATCGCTTCCGCAAAATTGCTCCAGGTAATCGTCTATATCCCGATACCGGATCAGAATGGTCCCTGTGGGCATCCGGGCATGACGCAGACCCTTCTTCAACCAATCACGCATGGTCCGTTCCCGGATTCCCGCATATGTTGCCGCTGCCTTGATCTTTCCCCAGCCTTCCATCAGGTTGCCCTTCCTCCCCGTATGCAACTCCCTCTACCCTTATTATGTCAGGGACCCCCGCCCAGGGGACAAAGTTTCCGAAAAATATTTTTTCCCTTCTAAAATCAGGTAAATAGTGATAACTACCGGCCCGGAAAGTGATATGCTCGTATTGTTCCGTTATCTACGGCGAATCTGATCCGCCGTTTGATGAACCAGCGAGGCAAGAAAGGAAGGGACCCGGCACAACAGGATCAAAAAATATTATTTTCAAAGGAGGGGAAGAGGCTGTCATGGTGATCGAGCTTCTGGATGACCTGACTCTGGATCCGCACATCATCCGGATTCTGCGGGGAAAGCACTTGCAGGATATTCAAGCTATGCAGGAGGATATCCTGGCAGAACTGCCCGTCTTGAGCAACGCCATGAAGAAGATCGTGGCGGACATCAGCCGGTTGGCCGAGTTCCTCCATGAAGCGGCCGGCGAGTCGGGGCGAGGGGGACAGGAGCTCTGGAAGATCTACAACCTTTCCCAGCGCCTCATCTCCGGGGTCACGGAAATAGGCATGATCCTGTCGCAGGTGGGTCTCTGGCGGCTGAATGAGAACTATTTCGGGTGTCAGTCGCAAGTGGTCGGGCAGGGGCAGATCCGGATGTCCGTTTCCACCAACTATGAGGAGAGCCTCAGGAAGATCGTCCCCGATAAATTGTCGGAATGGGTCCACCAGTGGGTGGACTTGCAACCGGCGTTAGCGGCCGCTCAATATCGTGAGTTGCACCTTCTCCTGAAAGATCCTTCCCCCGGGAAGTATTGTCCCCCTGAGAAAACCTCCGCAAAAGAAGACACATCCAGCGAAGTTTCCCCTTCGTTGACCCGGATCCAGGCCGATCCGAAGCTTCTGGCAGAATTCCGGAAACGGCTGGCCGGCATGGAGACTCTTCATGAACTGATCCCCGCTCCCCCGGAACTGGTGATCGACTCCCGCCGACGTCGCTGCTTCTACCGGGGTGTTGCCGTCTCCCTTACCGGCAAAGCATTCGATATGCTGGCTCTTCTGGCCGGCAGTCCCGGCAAGCTCATCACCCGTGCGGAGATCTACGATCAAATCTGGGCGGATGATAACTATGCAGACGAAGCGGCCCGGCCTTACGATCGCCAGATCACGGATCATAAATACCGGATCATTGCAGGGATCAAAAAGGCCGCCGCGAGCGCCGACAACTCTTCCCGGGACCTGCATAAGCTGATCCTCAGCCGTTTCGGATCCGGTTACATCCTGAATCTACCGCCGGAAGAGGTGTGCCTCCTGCCCTGACAGCCGGATGGCTGCTGCGGGTCAGAGACGATAATTGGCGAGAATTGTCGATTTTTGGCGAGAAGATGCGAGAAAAAACGATAAAGAAACGATTAGCGGGGCGAGACATTTTTCTTCCCGATCCGCTATAAGTCGCTCCATACTCTTAAAAGGTCCAGTAATTCTACGGAGCGATCATTCCTCATGTATGAGTGCCGCTGCCCCCACGACGGCCGGAAGCTCTTGGAGATGGCCAGGCCGCCCCTGTCCCGCCTGGGTGTGAAGATCCGCTGCCCCTGTGGCGGCAAGGAAGCGACGGGGCGCGTCGTCATCGACGCTCCCTCCGGGATCATCCTGGCCATTGCCGTCTGTGCCTGTGGTCGAAAGACCGTGCGCCCCGTCGGTGACCTGGTCGCCGTCCGCTGCCGGACCTGTAAAAAGATCATAACCTTCTAAAGAACCGATTTATCTGAAGGAGCAAGCTCCGAGGTTCCCGAAGCCCATGCTGCATCCCGCGCATGGGTTTTTCTTTTCTCCGTATCGAGGAAGAAATTGCCTCGAAGCGGTTCACGAGCCTCTATCGCCGCCTCCAGGAAGAATGTCTCCGCCTGGCGGCATATCCCTCCGCCTCCGCCCTGATCGCCTTCTTCAACGACGTGGAGCAGGACTATGCCGAAAAAGACGAAATCCTCTCCTTTCTCATCACGGCTTATCGCCGGGACGGTCCCGGCCGCATCCTATCCGGTTTCTTCATCATCCTCTTCCGGCCGGCCATCGCCGCCCTTTATCGCCTGGCCCGCAAACGGAATGCCCGCTTTGATGAGGAAGAATTCATCCAGGAGGTCTGCACCCTCCTCTTGGAGATCATCGCGACGGCGCCGGTGCGGCCCCCAAAGGTGGCCATGCAGATCGTCGGCCCCTTGCGCAACCAGGTCCGGAGCCTCGTGAACCGGGAACTTGGACGGGAGCGCCGGGAAACCTCCTGGTACGAGTCCGGGGACAGCGAGAATCCAACGCCGATGGGCCCCGGAGACTATGCGGGAAATGGAGAGGTTGAAGAGGTTTGGGAGGGGACAGCGATGGGGGAAGGCGAAGAGACACGGAAGGGAAAATCTATATGGAAGGGTACGGAGGCCGGGGCCGTTGCCGCCTCCCTGGGCGGCGATCATGACGATGTTTGGGAGATTGATAACGGTGTTGACCTGGCGGTGTCTTTATCCGGGAAGACGCCCGCCCTTCCTCACGAGGAACATGGTGAGCAAGGAAGTCAAGATGAGGAAAATGCAACCGGGGAATGGCGGCGCTACGACCTCGCCGATGCCGGGGACTTCCTCGACAACCTGGTCGCGGCGGGGGTCATCCGTGCCGGGGATCGTGCGGTCATCTACGAGACGGTGATCAAGGGACGCCCCCTTAAAGACCTGGCCACCGACCCGAGAGAATATCAACGCCTGAAAAAGCGTCGGCAGCGAAACCTGGCCGCCATCCGGGAATATCTCCGTAACAGTCCAAAATGAAAGAAGAAAAAATATTTAAACTTTTTTTGTCCCCTGGCGGGGTCCCCCTGACATAATAAAAGTAGGAGGACCTCGCACGGGGAGACAGGAGACATGAAACAGCAATCGCCCAAAGATACGACCCAGGTAATCCGGGAGGCATTTTACGATCTGGCCCTGTCCCTGGAGTGTCTCTTCCTCCTCTACGGGACCAGCGACCTCTTTGCCGAGGATGTCGTCCGGTGTCTGGAAGAGGGTTACACCAGCACCATGAAACGTTTGCAGAAGAGCGGCGGACCGAAGGGGAAGCTCCGGAGGCAGACCGCCGTTACCCGGTTTCTGAGCAGGCTGGAACGGGAGAAATCTGATCGGGAGCTGTCAAGGGGTGAAAGGATGCACCCGGATGAATAAACAAGTTTTAAAACCGGTGACGTAAGCACGGCCCCGCTGGAAGGAAGGAGTTTAACGATGGCCAGGACGAGAACCATCAAGCCGGAATTCTGGAGCGACGAGAAGCTCGCGACGCTGTCGCTCCAGGCACGGCTCACCTATATCGGCTTGTGGACCCTGTCCGACGACTACGGCGTCGTCAAGGGACATCCCGCCTGGCTCCGGAACTCCATCTTCCCCTATGACGACATCTCTCTCACCAAATTTGATTCCTGGCTCATGGAACTGGAGGGCATCGGCCGGATCGCCCCCTTTGCCGCCGATGGGGAGAAATTCTATTTCATCAGGAATTTCAACAGACACCAGATCATCAACCGGCCTTCCCAGACGCGAAATCCGAGTCCTCCCGAGACACTCACTGAGTACTCAGTGAGCCCTCATGGAGCATGCAGTGAGCCCTCAGTGAGTACTCACGGAGCCCTCACTGATGAAATAGAAACAGAAAGGGAAACTGAAACAGAAAGAGAAACAGAATCTAAAGCTACTACTGCGGCGAGCCGGATTGCCGACTCGCCGCTGGAGCAGATTCGGACGCGGCAGGAACCGGGAGCTAATCACGGCCAGGAAGAGAAAGCGCAAATGCCTGAGACAGAGCAGGCGCAGGATACCCATGAGCCTGAAGCGCGTCAGGTCCCGGATGTGGATAAACCTCGGGAGCAGGAAGGATTGTCGCCGCCGGCAGGCAACGATCCTCCTGTCCCGAACCGAAATGCTGGTCGCCACCAGCCTAAACCTGTGGCGCGGGTAACGAGTCCCGCAAGGAAACAAATCGATTTCGACTACGAAACCGGCCGCTTCCGGCATGTGCTCTCAGAACTGGTCGCGAAGTGGCAGGTGGCCTATCCCGCGGTTGATGTGCTCTCAGAACTGCACCGCATGGAGGCCTGGGCAGCGGCAAACCCGGTGCATCGCAAATCGAACTGGCAGCGTTTCATCGTCAACTGGTTGACCAAATCACAGGACCGGGCCCGCAGCGGCGGGAGCGGGAAGGATCCCCCCGGAACGGAAGGGAGCGTGGAGCGATGGATAAAAGCGCCTTCGGAGAATTCCTGACGAGCCTATGTCACTATTACGAGCGGAAGGAGCCCCGCAAAGAGACACTCGACCTCTGGTTCCAGGAGGTGAAGCATCTTCCCGGAGAACCCCTGGACTGGATCCGGGAGCAGATCTGCCAGCGGCAGGATGGATTTCCCCGGAATCTTCCGGCGATTATGCGGGAGCTCTGGCAGCGGTGGCGGGAGGAACATCCCCGCAAGCAGGCCCATCCCGATACGGATACAAACTGTCGGGACTGTGACGGGACCGGGCTGATCACGGGCTACCGGGAGAGCCATGCCTACGCATTCCGGTGTGGACGGTGCCGACAATCGACGCTCCACGGCATCCCCTTCGCCACCGGCCTGGACCTCCTTGCCCAGGGGTATGCCCTTACGGAAGAACGAAAGAGAAACCGTTACGCCTATGGATGAATATTTTCTCAGGACCATAGCTAACGCTGTCAGAGGTGGGGCGGAGCAAACCGGTGTGGAAGGCCGCCCCACCTGCGGCCTCTACGAAGAATGCATTGCTCCACTTTGTCCCTTGGATCAAAGCAGCCTCAAAGGGATCTGGTATCCCGGCGAGGAGATCTGCCGCTCCCGGACCCATGGCAATCTCCCCTGGATCAGAGCCCAGCGGAAGATCAGCAGGGCGAAGGCAACGGGATACTTCAACCTGGAGATCCTGAACAACATCCGCACCATCCGGAAGGGGATCACGGGTCTGGACCCGAACACCGATGAAAAACCCCAGCTCCGGCGCTGGCTGGAACTCCACGAGAAGAAGCGAAGTGGTGGCAGGCGGACATACGCGGTGCCAGTGAGGGAGGCGAAGGGGGCACTTTCCCACCGGCATCCGTTAGGCCTCCAAACTGGGGTTTCAGCCCCTCTCCAAAACGTGTCGAAACCGGGGGGGCAAGGGAAAGATTTCTGCCGAAACCGGGGGTCCCAGCACCCCAGCCGGACGGCGACGGGTAAACCTTCATCCGGGAGGTCGAGGCCGAAAAAATGACCACCCAGGGAGGCCCGGAAAACGGGATGACGGAACAGAAATCTCAACCTCAAAAAACCGGGTCACCAAATCCCCATCACCTGAAGCGTTACTACCGGGTGGACGAGGTGGCGGCCTATTTCTCCGTCTCCGATCGCACGATCTATCGTCTCATCGATACCGGTGACATCAAGGCAATCCGCCTCCGGGACTGCATCCGGGTGCCCTCCGAAGAGTTGAAACGGTTTGAAGCATCCCTGTTGGACGACGATATGCGCTGAAGCAAAGCTTTTGTAAGGTTATTCAAGCTGTCTTTAATAAGATGTTCTCTGAGGATGCCTTATTCCAGTCTTCTTGAATAAGGTTTTCCTCCGCAGTGCCGAAGCAGTATCTCCCCCTTGCGACCAGATCTGATATGAATTTCAACGCAGTCACGGTGGCTCCTTTTAAGTGAATTGCTCAGGCAAAGTAACACATTTCGTTACTTTCGCCGAGTGATACTGGCAATGCCAAGCAAGAAATCGTTTAAAATAAAATTTCCTCCCGAAAGAACCGTATGAATTATTGCCAGCTAATGCTGTATGGCTGGCCTTGTGGATCGATCGGGCGAGTTCCGACATAGAGGGTTTCTATCTCCAAGGTATCGCAACAAGCAAAGTCGTTAATCTTTGCTTCCACACAGGTTAATGAATTGTGGTTGTAATGTCGCAAATAATCGTATTTGTTCTTTGATCTGGAAAATATTCCCATTGAAAAATAATGCGACCTGCGTATGTCGTTTGGGTATTGAGTTATCAAAGATAACAGAATAAGGTCAATACAAGAGATGGGAACGGATGATTATGGACATGCCGCGATTGACTCGGATTTCCATGAAAAATGTTATTCTTAGTTTACCAGAGAGTATTTTCAGATAATATATTGACCAGCCCCAAAAGTAATAGTATGGAACTATGCAATAATTGTGGCTGCCCATTTTGGGAAGACAAGTTTATCCCTGCGAATCCTGTGGAAACGCTGGGTGACCTTCTCCATAAATCATCCAGTCCGATGGATGATTCATACCTGTGTCAAGCCTGCAAGGAAGCGTTCGGCATGCTCAACATGGCGGGCTTTGGCGAATGATGTTCGTTCTCAGGAGAATGCGGTATGGCCGTCATGATCCCTGACGATGTTGACCAATTCAGTTCGGACGGGGAACGTCAATTCTACGGATTTCTGAAGACCGCTGCCAAGCCAGACAATAATTATCTGGCCTGGTATCTGCCTGATATCAATGGTCGCGAGCCTGATTTCATCCTCTTTTGCAAGGATACCGGCCTGACCATCTTCGAAGTCAAGGACTGGACCCTAAGTCAGATTCAGGAAGCCAACCCCCACCATTTTACCCTCGCCATGGGTAGCCACCAGGAACAGCTCGAAAGCCCCTTAAGGCAGGCAAAAACCTATTGTCGTTTTCTCATGGACAAGATACGTGAAGATCGACGTTTGCTCTCAAGAGATCCGCAACACTCCGGAAACTCCAAGATCCCCATCGGGGAAGGCATTGTCTTCCCGAATATCAACAAATACGAGTATATCCAGAAAGCCTTTGACAAGATTATTCACTCGGGCAAGATCTTTTTCTGGGACGATCTGCACCCGCAGTCAGACATCTGCCGGGATGCTTCCGGGCAGTGCTTTTCCACTGCCCTGCAGCGAATGTTTCCCCCTCTTTTCCACTTCAATCTGACACTGGATGAGCTTCATCATCTCCGCCAGCTTCTGTTCCCCATGATCCGGATTGAAATGCCCGAGCGAGACCCCATCAGGCAGCGACAACAGGAAAAACAGAGAATTAGGCTGCTGGATCATCATCAGGAGGCCATTGCCCGCAAGTTCGATGGTGGCCATAGGATAATCTCCGGCCCTTCAGGATCGGGAAAGACCCTGGTTCTTATTCACCGGGCTGTCATGCTGAAGCATTACAATCCCGCCATCAAGCGCATCCTTTTCGTCTGCTACAACATCACTCTGGTCAATTTCATCAAGCGGCTTCTTGCGGAAAAGAAAATCCCACTGGGCGAAAATGGAGTGGAGGTGGTTCATGTCTTCGAGTTGTGCGCGAAGATCCTTGGTGAACCCGTTACTTGGGAGAAGGAAGAGGAAGCCTACTATGATCTGATCATCGAAGAAGCTCTCCGGAAAGCAAAGGATTTCCCTGAAAAGTACGATGCCGTCCTAGTGGATGAAGGCCAAGATTTTTCAGATGACATGTTCCGCATCGTTGTTTCCCTCCTGAACCCGGAGACGAACCACTTGGCAATCGCCCTTGATGACAATCAGAACATTTACAGGAGAAAACAGACCTGGAAGGATCTTGGCATAAAGATCCGCGGGCGGGTCCATAGGTTATCATGGATGTACCGGAATACCAGCACCATCGCCGACTTTGCCCGTGCCTTCCTGAATGAAAAGGAAAACAAGGAAGAGAACTCATCACCACAGGCGGAACTCTTCCAGAATTATCTGTCAACGTCCGGACCGGAACCGGAAATTAGGCAATTCCCGAACCTGGATGAATTGATCCATCACGTTGGCCGACAAATTGATCATCTGCACCATGACGATGGTTATCCACTCTCCGAGATAGCCATCATCTATACCCAGAAATCACCGGATCATCTGCCAGGCCTTCATCTCCCCGATCTGCTAACGAAGGCTTTAGAAAAACAGGGCCTTTGCTGCAACTGGATCGCTGAGGATTACCGCGCCAAGAGGTCCTATGACGTGACGACGCAAAGCGTGACGATCTCCACGATCCACAGTGTCAAGGGATTTGACTACGCCTGCGTTTTCGTCATCGGTCTGGACTGGTTCGGTGGGCAACGATGGACGGAAGAACAGGTGACAAATCTGACCTATGTTGCGATTACGCGGGCAAGGGAGAGGTTGTTCATACCATATATGCTACAGACAAACTTGATGAAGCGGTTGAAATAATCTGGACGTTATGACCTTAGAGCCTGGCAAACGCGTAAGAGTAAAAAATGACCCCGGTCGCATTGGTATACTGACAGGTAAATCAAAAGCGCGAGGTGACCTTATCCTCCGTCAAGTATTCTTTCCGGATGCAATATCATACATGCCTGAAGATCAAATTGAATGCCTGCCTGATGTTTCCGACCCTGTAGAGCTTTTGGCATCTGGCAAGCTTGGTCGGGTATCAGATCTGCGACGTAATCTGACGCATATCAGGTTGAGTGGAAGATTAGCCAATCTAATCTACAGCATGGACACAACCAATACTGACTTTTATCCTTATCAGTTCAAGCCAGTTATCAAGTTTCTAAATGCACCCAGCAATGGCATGCTCATTGCCGATGAAGTCGGTCTCGGTAAAACAATTGAAGCGGGCTTGATATGGACAGAACTACGAAGTCGCTTTGACTTTCGCCGAATAATGGTCCTCTGTCCAGCGATGCTAAGGGAAAAATGGAAGGAAGAGTTAGGCAGCAAATTTGGTATCAAAGCGGATATCCAAAATGCCAAGGACATATTATCAACATTAACAAGGTCGCTACAGGAAGGATCTCTTTCCGGTTTTTCTGTCATTGGCAGTTTGCAAGGTTTGAGGCCCCCACGTTCTTGGAAAACAAGCGAAGAAAAGAAAAAAAGTTTCAATACTGCCGCCCGCCTTGCCGCATTCCTCGAAGAGCATGCCGATGAAGAGCCACTTATCGATCTATTAATAATCGATGAAGCCCATTATATGCGCAACGTTGAAACTGCCACATCTCAGCTTGGCAGATTGCTGCGTCATGTCTCCGAATATATAGTTCTTCTATCGGCAACACCGGTGCATCTAAAAAGTGGGGATCTTTATCAGCTACTCAATCTTGTAGATGAAGATACCTTTAATCAGCCAAGCTTATTTGATGAAATCTTGCAGGCCAATGCCCCGCTTATCGAAGTTAGAGATGCTGTCATGGCCCGCAAAGTAACACCTGAAAAGATAAAAGATTTATTGGAGAAGGCAGCACAACATCCATACCTTCAAAATAACAGGCAACTCCAATCTATACTTGAAGAACTGCCCGGTGCGGACCAACTTTCAGATGACCAGTACCGTAGTAATTTTGCATATCGCATAGAAAATATGAACCTTTTAGGACATGTGGTAACAAGAACTCGCAAACGAGAGGTTACTGAATGGCGTGTCATGAGAGAAGCTGTGCCAGAAACAATCCAGCTAACAGACGCAGAACGGCAATTTTATGATGCTGTTACAAATCTTGTCAGAAAATTTTGCATGGAATACGAAAAACACGAAGGGTTTCTCCTCGTAATGCCTCAAAGGCAGATTGCCAGTTCAATGGCAGCAGCTTTGCGAGAATGGCAGACTCGGAGCTTCAAATATGAACAACAAATCTATGAAGATTTTGGTCATCAGGAAGATAAGGAAGACAAGAAACCTGGACCGGTTGTTGCCGAGATCATGCGACAGGCTTATGAGTTGGCAGATCTAAATGAATTGACGAAGAATGATTCGAAATACAACAGACTTAGATATATCCTTTCGGACCATCTCAAGAAATATCCAGATGAAAAAATAGTTCTCTTTTCATACTTCCGTCCAACGCTTAAATACCTCAAGGAACGTTTAACAAAAGATGGAATCAGGGCCATTCTTCTCATGGGTGGCGACAAGGACAAACAGAGTATCCTTAATGAATTTAAATCCGCAATTGGGCCAAACCTACTTTTGTCATCCGAAGTCGGAAGCGAAGGCATCGATCTGCAATTTGCCAGGATAGTCATTAATTACGATCTGCCATGGAATCCGATGCGTGTCGAACAGCGTATTGGACGTCTCGATCGTCTTGGTCAAAAATCATCCAAAATTCTCATTTGGAATCTTTTTGCCGAAAACACGATTGACTCCCGTATCTATGAATATCTTTACGAACGTCTCGGAATATTCGAAAGGGCGTTGGGGGGCCTTGAAGTCATCTTAGGTGAAGAAATTAAGAAACTCACTCTTGACTTGCTCAGCGGAAATCTCACACCTCAACAGGAATCAAGTCGTATTGAACAAACAACGCTTGCATTAGCCAACATCAGGCATCAGGAAGATCAGCTCGAAGAGGAATCAGCAAACCTGGTTGCACTTGGCGATTATGTTATGAACCAAATTAAGGCTGCTCGGGAGTTGAATCGACTAATTAATGGTTATGATCTATGGATCTATGTCCATGATTTTTTCAAAAAATATTATCAAGGATCTGAATTCAAAAGACTTACCGGTGACGAGTTGAACTTTAATATTCATTTATCGTCAGATGCTAAATATGATCTGGAAGAATATACCAAGAGCGAAAAGATTGCTCATCTGACACATTTAACCCGCGCATCCTCTACACCGGTTCGGTGTCGATTTGAGAACATGGTTACAGTGACCACGCCAGGGAAAGAAGAATTAATCAGCCAGTTCCATCCCCTTGTTCGCTTTGTTAGCCATCGTCTAAAAGAATTGGAAGAATCATATTATCCAGCAGTAAGCATCTCCCTCTATCGGAATGAATTGCCGCAATTCGTTCCGGGAATATATGTTTTCACTATTCAGAGATGGTCCACGAGTGGGCTTCAGGACCGGGAACAAATATTCTTTTCGGCGAGAAATATTTCTGATGGAAATCAGCTTATCCATGAAGATGAAGCTGAAAAATTGGTCACAACAGCCGCCTTACGCGGTCGCGACTGGTTGGAAGCAATCAATTTTGTGGACTGCGAAGAAGCCGCCAAAGTTGCAGAATTATCCCTGTCTTTTTCAGATAGTAAATTTTCTGATTACGTGAAGCAAAAAGCGGCAGAAAATAATGACAGAGCTGATCTTCAGGAAAAGACACTTGATCAACATCTCGCGAATCAATTGATAACTTTTGGACAGATCAGGGACACTCATCTCCAAAACAACCGCCTTTCATTAGCAAAGGCAACAGAAGCAAAGATTAAGACGATCACAGAGAAGGTAAAGCATAGAAAGTTGCAGATTAAAGGTCGTCGAGAACTAAAAAGCAGAAAGGATGAAATGTGTATAGGCCTCATTGAGATCTCATAAGGAGGGGGAAATGGCGGATAAAAAAAAGGATTGGAGCCACTTTGGGAATTTCTTTTGTATCCATAATGAAGAAAGTTCAAAGAAATCTGTAGCACAAGGGGAACAATCACGAAAACCAAGTGACTCGAAAAAAGCCTCTGTAAAAGAAAATCATCCTGAAAAAACCGAAAAAAGATTTATAGCCAAACTGAAAAAGATTTCGAAGGCTATTCCCCCCTTCCTCCTTGAACCAAACCTTCAATTTCCAGAGACAGAAAAATCGGAACCTGTTGATCTTGT
>Ga0302248_1001451_pt1 | contig 17439 bp, 21 predicted proteins | sample AAG_UR_Leu_MG_FD_193528 | JGI IMG/M metagenome (GOLD analysis project Ga0302248, IMG submission 193528) | Enriched activated sludge microbial communities from anaerobic digester in WTTP, New Holstein, Wisconsin, United States - AAG_UR_Leu | ecosystem: Engineered > Bioreactor > Anaerobic >... | reverse complement strand
ATCAAGGCAGTCGCCGAGGTAGACAACGATGGACTCAGACGAGGAAAACATTTCTGAGATATTATGATTCCGACTGAATAGATTTTGTGTATTTGCCTTCATTTTCTTCTCTCAACACCATCGTTCTTGTTTGACCCAACATGGAGCTAAGCCAGAGGCAACGTTCTGCGTGCCTGCGGCCACTTTCATATCTACTGCGGGATGCGAGAGAAATGCCTCTATTTCAGGAATTCCCATCATTTCCGGATCACGGCCATTATGGAACTCAAGGTACTTCACGATCCAATGCAGATATGTATCTTCTGTCCGGTGCGAGTAGTGTTTCAAACGGATCATGCCACGGACACGATCAAGCACCAATTTATCAGGCGATGAGTCACCCTCTGAGAGTTTACGGCTGTCCCTGTTTTCACCTGTCTCCTGAAGTAAAAGGGTTCCCAATGATGGATCGATATCGAGTTTTTCGCCGTCAAGAGCGGAAATCAGTTCATTCAAGACTTTGGGGGAACTCCAATACTTTTCTTCCTTATTCCACCTTCTTGTCCCGACAGTTTTAATCTTCGAGACAATCTGAGGGTTGTAAGGAAAGGTTGCCTTTATTCTATCCGGAATATCTGAGCTTACTTGTACCATAGTCAGGCTTCCATCAGGCTTCCTCAAGGTTCGTGAGGAAAACTTTCAAAACGTGAATAGTTTTCCTGGTAAAAACTCAAACAATCAATGTATTCTGTGTATGCCCACCCGCATTACCAGCATATTTTCTTATTATCTTGAAAGGTTGTCAAGGGTAAAAAAAGTTTGGAGTCAGGTCTTGCAATCATATATTATCCGTACTGATTCTTATTATTGCCCTACTCACAGCGGTATAATGAAAGTGGAGATAATCGGCAATCTCTTTTTGGGTGTAGCCATGCACAATATGAGCCCTGACGGGATTCAAGACCACATATCTGCAAAACTCCAGGAGATAACTGTCTTTATAACGTCCCTGAAAAACATGGCCGGTCTTTTTATATGTCCAATTGTATTTTTTCTGAATACATCCTGTCTGCTGTTGCCCCATGATGTTACATGCTATAGGGCGCCTGGATATTCTATTCTTAAGAGGACGAGCCATTAAGAGTTACACAACATAGATAATGTTATATTGCAAGACCTCGTACTATTATACAAGATACCAATAGACAGGGAGAAGTGTATTTGATAGGCTTTTTGAAAGGTAGGTTGTGTGGGCGGTCAGGTCGGTCAAGGCGTGAACGGTCATCATTGGATGCCAAAGATGAAATGCCGGTGAGGAATCTTCTTGAGGACATCCGTGCAGAGCCACTCGCCGAACTCCACGACGCGCTTCTGATGTCACGATGGACAGAAATGACGGTGCTTACAGGAAAAGGCCAGGAGGTATTCACGGCTGAATGGACATCAACAGCCGTAAGGCTTCCAATTCACCGCGATATGATCACCTTGTTTATTTTGCAAATAGTAGGGGCTTTACAAGATCAAGCCGGAAGGAATTGCCGGTATTTAAATTCTATCGGTTTTGAATGCTCAATTATTACTCTCACGATCTGTTGCGTCATGGCTCTCCTTGATGTAGCCGACATTTGTGCCTATCTGCACTTCCGTTTTTGCCCTCTCAAAATTATTCAAAATTCGAATTGAAACAGGCCCTCAGGGAGTCACATTGAGCTGGATCGTTGTGTTTGCCTGGCCGAATGCTACGAGATAGGATTCGCTTCCTGTTCCGGGGAGGCCTGCAGCGCCGTTACCGTCAATAGATGTCTGTAGTTTGAAGTCCGCATCATACAGCTTCCAGGCGCTTGCGCCGGTTACGGTGACAAACCCCGATGAGGGAAGTTTAAGCCATTGCGTATATCCTTCGGAGCCAATCGTGACAACCGTTACTCCGGTACCAAGCACGGGAACATCAGCGAGAGGACGAAAGAAAAGACTACCGCACCTGAGCCATTGCCCACTTCCGTGCCGTTCTACGACGATATCGGTCAGGTCTCTTCCAAATAATGTGGGGATAAGAAGAATCATGCCGTTGAGCCTGTCGGGGTCCCCGGTGTCAACGACTCCGAGATTCGTTCCCATGAGATAGCCTGCCGGCATACCGGATACAGTGGTGATAGTGAGGCGCGGATCTTCTGTCTGGGAGAACTCTGCCCCATAAGAGAGCTCATTGGCGAGCAGCCATGTATTGCCCACTCGCGTCTGCCAGTCCGTGGGAATAGCCGTTATCGCCGGCAACTGCTGTGCATAAAGGAGCTGGTTCGTGTAATGGCCGTAGCCTCCCACATAGCGGATCGCAAGATAGCGGCGTCCCCCGGCAGTTATGGTCGTAACCGCGGTCAGCGGGTTTTCGTCGGATGAATACCATCCGTCGTTGCGAAGCTTGAGGTTACCGAAAGTGGTGGTCCAGCCTGAAGTGCTCCATTTGTCGATGATACCCAGACTGTCTGCATCAAAACTCACATGGATGGCCCCCTCGTTGTTTCCGTAGTATCCAACTAAATCGGCCTGATCCTGTGGGGTGAGCGGTTGTGTGGGCGAGGGAGAAGATGCCAGTTTTTGAGGCATTGAGGCGATGGTGCCTCTTTCTGCTAAAGCAAGAAGGAGTATTTCCTCGGCAAGGGCTCCCGCAGTGGTGGAGGAGAGACCTGAAGCGCCTACCACAAAGACTGCCAACCCGGCACCGGATGACACGATCAGGGACGATCCATAGTTGGTTGCGTCGCCTCCCTTTTGCCAAGCGCTGAGCCCTACGGCTTTCAGTCCCGGCTGAGTAACTGAATCCCAGCCAAGCCCATACCGGAATGCATCGCAGGGCATGGGATTGAAAGGTGCGGTCTGGTCCTTGCCCATTTCACCGACCGATGCATCCGCCAAAAGGCGGGTTGAGCCGTAAACTCCCTGATTAAGAATCATCATGGCGAAGCGGGCCATGTCTGATGCTGTGCTGTAGAGGCCGCCCGACCCATAGCTGTTGACGAATTGCTGCGGTTGAGAAACGCCGCTCGCATAGGTCTTGGCGTAAGTCCCTGGAGGTATTGCCCCTGAAGGATAGATGCTTTTGGTCATACCGAGAGGATCGAGTATTTCATTCCTCACAAATTCGGCATAGCTCTTCCCGGTCACTGCCGATACCAGATTTTCTACCATGGTGAAGCCATCGTTCGAGTAGACACTCAAGTAGCCGGGCTGGTGTTTCAGCTTCTGATTTGCCAGTGATGCCAGCACGGTAGCGGCATAGGTGGTAAAGGGGGAACCGATTGTTTCGGCGTTCAGGCTTGACGACCCCGGGAAACCGGTGGAATGGTTGAGAAGCATCCGGACCGTGATCTGACGGTACTCGGGCGATGCCATGGTGAAACTCTTTATGTATGTTGTAAGAGGCTCATCGAGAGATACTCCCCATCGTTCGACCAAAAGCATTGTAGCGACGGCAGCGAACATTTTGCTCGTGGAACCGATGCAATACAGGGTGTCAGGGGTAGCGGTGATGCTATTTTCCTTGTCAGCCAACCCAAAAGACTCTGCCCAAATCACCCGCCCTTTGTCGACAAAGGCAAGTGAGATCGATGACGAGCCGGTGTCCGTCATTGCCTGGAGAGCGGCTGCCCTCCCTTGTGCGATGGTACGAAAATATGGGAAATCATTGGAGGAGGTATTAGAACTCGAACATCCGGCCAGCAAAAGTGAGGCTGTCAGACAGATGAAAGCAACGAAGGCGGTTGAGAAGCGGCTAATTTTATCAGTGAAATGATTGCCTGAACTGATGCCTATAATTCCTTTTCCTTGTCCGGTTAACCAGTTGGGTGGCAGGGCGCAAATGCGTGTAATGAAACAAGACCTGATCATGATTTCCCTTTGCTACGGCAACAAGCCGAGGGCTCCTTCGAAAACCGGATTGAGCACGTCATTCGTTTCGACAGAGATATCTTCCCTGTTTGAGAGGACGATTATGGTGAGCCCGCTTTCCCGGTGATGACCGATTATCGAGGAATAGCCCGGAATCAACCCAGAATGGTAATAGATGGTGCGGCCGTCGGTGGCTGTACTAATTCCATAGCCCATGCCGTAATAGGTTGAAGGTGCAACAGGGGTGAGCATTGCATCGAGGGAGGTCTGAGGCAACACGCGGCCGCCAAAGTTGATAAGGTATTGCTTTTGTTGATAAGGTATTGCTTTAGACATCTCAGAGTATAGTGGGGCTGCTTTCTCGTGTCAAGGGATATTTCCCATCGAGAATCAGGGGCGGCGATAGGGTTTGGCATGGTGTGTTGATTGGCGGAGGTCTTTTTTGAGCCATCGGCTCTCATTCTGGACGAATTGCCCGTCAGGTAGGCATCTTCCGCTTTTGCGGGGACAAGCCTTGAGGTACTTTCCGGACAGACCTCTGCTGCGCGCCTCAATTTTTCAAAGCGTCATGCCTGGATGTAATCGTCCCAGGAGTATTGGGGGTCTCCATAGAAATGATCGTCATGGGTGGGAATCTGCGAGACGTCATCCGGAATGGATAGGACAGCCGTCCTGCCTGCGTTATGTATGCAGACAGGCGGGTCATGGATTTTCGGTGGCTGCCTGGCTCTGGGGTTAACTGAACCTGGACAGGATCAGCCTTAATGACCATTAACTCTTTGTCGCGAAAGGTTGGTATGGCACCGAGATCAACTAGCACTTTAGAAGCTTTCTGAAACGCTGTTTCTGCTGACATTTCAATTTCAACAGCGTGTGCTCCAATAGGAATTATCAGTGCGAATACCAAAGCCAGCATTGTTGCTGTGATTCTCACGATTCTCTCCTCGCTTGACTGAAGGTATAACGACGCGTTCAGTTGCCTTGCGACTGATAGTTATGGCAATTTAAGAAAAAGTAAGCAGACTTACAACTCGCAGCTTCCACAGCTAATCTTGTGGAGCAAGGTCATGCTGCAACGGATGTTAGAACAAGTTTGTATTAAATTTTAGATATAATAAATCTATTTTAACGTTTAAGAGCAAGAACTATAACGCCACCAGCAACCATAGCAATACCAGCCCATTCCCTTAAACTTGGCCGTTCACCAAGAAATACAAATGCAAAAATTGCGACAAGAACCAAGCTTAATTTATCTACTGGAGCGACTTTAGAAGCATCACCAATCTTCAATGCACGAAAATAACATACCCAAGAAGCCCCAGTGGCTAATCCCGATAACCCAAGAAAAATCCAAGCTTTAGAAGGCAGTAAAAATGGATTTGTCCATTTTCCAGTTAACCATATGAAAAATGAAAGAACGACAATAATGACAGTTGTTCTAATTAATGTAGCTAAATCAGAGTCTATACCTTGAATCCCAATCTTTGCAAAAATAGCAGTAAGAGCCGCAAAGACTGCAGATAAAATTGCCCAATAAAACCAACTGATTGTATTCATCGGATGTTACACCTCTTTGATAGACTTGTAATAATTGATATTTATTTCATTTATATCTTAAAATTATTTTTAAAATAAAATTCCGTTCTAACGCTGAGGTCAGCGAGCCGCGCTTTTTTGCGGATTCGCTGGACCGTTTTGTTCGGCTTTTAAAAAATACAAGCATCAAGTATGGAAAGTACCATGTCAAGCACATTATCAGAGGCCTTTCCGATAAACTTGGTTTTATGAGCTTTATAATCTATGGATTTTATCTGCTCAACCATTACAAAACCATTTATGTGTGGATCGTTTGTTACGGCAACATGAAAAGGGTATCTATGGTCTGTTGTTGTTACAGGACACACCATAGCAAGACCTGCTTGTTCATTGAAAAGGGTATTGCTTACGACCAGCGCAGGATGACGGCCTTTCTGTTCATGACCGGACTGCGGATCAAATGTAACAGCAACAAAATCCCCCTTTTTTGGAACATAGGATTTCATTTACCACACTTCCCTACCGAGTGGTTTGCCCCAGTCAGTTTCTTCGGGGTTGTAGTTTTCAGGTATGCGTGACACCAATTCTTGTAGACTTACTTTACCACGGACACGTTTTACTGGAGCTATAACAATCATACCGTCTCTTGTAACTACCTCAACATCGTCGCCAACGGAAATACATACATCCTCAAGTACCTGTTTTGCAAGGCGCAACCCCTGACTGTTTCCCCATTTCTGTATTCTTGTGATCATATTTGCACCTCCTGTGGCTACCCGAAGTATAGCCCACAAGAAAACCAGTGTCAAGTTTGATTAGAGCCGAACACCGAATTCAGCCGGAGCGTAGCGATCGGATGGATTGGGTTGTTGGGCAACTCTCACACCCTGTTTATTGCGTTCCACTACAACAAGGCTTCCCGAATCATATCAACTGAAAATGGTTCACCATGTGCAGGGTAAATTGTTTTCGCACCAGCATCTAACAGCAACTGCCAGCTTTCTCTGACCTTTTGCATGTCTTCAGCTAAAATTGGTAGTCCTGGACCGAGACGTAATGGTAACATGTTCATTGCTAAGTCCCCCACGAAAGCATCACCTGTCTCCAGCAAAACACTGACTGATCCCATAGAATGACCAGGAGTATGCATGATTTTTCCTTGAATCCCATACTCTGTTAAAGAAAAATCCCCATCTCCCAGAACAATATCCACCTTGGTTGAAGGGATATGGACCAATGGCATAAACATCGCCATGATTTTGACAAATATTTTCCCCCAGGCAGTCACACCTGGAGGCAACGGTTTCAATGACTTCTCGAGCCAGTCCTTTTCTTCCTTATGCAGGGCAATTTTAGCTCCTGTGAGTTCTTTAATCTCCTTGGCTGATCCTATATGATCCCAATGCCCATGAGTGAGAACAATGAGTCTGATGTCTTTGGGCTTTATTGACAGTTTTCCCATAGCCTTAATAAAACCTTTTACTTGCTTCGGGGCTCCGCCATCAATCATTATGGTACTTTCACCCTGAATAATATAGCAGTGATCTGCCCCCAATATAATTTGGTGAATACTGACTCTCATACTTATTCTCCTTTCTTAATTAGTGTGTATCACACAATCGAATTAGGCAGCCCAACGGTGAAATCAGCGGCGAGTGTAGCGAGTCCGCTGAATTTACTTTGTTGTGCAGTCCTTTTCACTCGTCATGGTAGTAAGGGCTTTTCTTTCGGATAGCCCTAACCTTCCTCCAAGCTTCTTGCCGAGCGAATAGCTGAAAATGCTCTTTCCCATTCCTCCGGGGTGATCCCTAAGCGTGTTGTGTAGTCTTCGTAGCGCCAGTGATTCTTAAACTGGTCTATCTTCATATTGGCATCCACATCGGTTCTCAGTGCAACATCCAAATTGACCCCTTCACGCATTCTCTTGATGCACCGTTCAAACAACGTGGGCAATTCGGCTCCTTGCACGCCGTTGACTGCATACCAAATACCTTTTGTCCATGTCTTCTCGCGCGACACTGCAGCAATGTTCTCTTCTATTTCTTCTATGCTGGTCGTCGCGATACTGACACTGGGTACAGGAGAACCAGGCTGATACGTGACGGTAATTGCAGTTCTGGCCACGATTTCGGTCGACAGACGAACGTTCGGAACGAACATGATCTCGTCTGCTTCTCTGTTGTCTGATAGAAACGGGGTAATTTCTATCACATCCAGAGAGAAGCTAAGATACGATTGCACCGAAACACTCTTGGCCATTTCGTAGAGACCGACAGGAGCTTTGTCGCAGGCAACGACGATATGTAATTTGCCGGCTCTGATGTTCGATTGAAGGGTGGCTGCCAGATCTTCCGGGTCCTTGTCGCCCGGGAACATAGAGGTCACTAACGATATCCAGGCACTTTCTCTTCCATGGCTGAATAGTTCAGCAAGCTCTTTGTCCGACAAAGCAGACAGCGAAGAAGCGTAGTCAATGGCTTGAGCAATGACACGGCGATCTCTTAACTCGGGGTTTGAGGAACGCTTAACCTCAACAACAATGACATCCCCACTGGCGGACAAGAGCAGAAGGTCAGGGATAATCTCTCTTGATTGGGGAGTGGCAAACCTTAGTTGGCGAAATATCGCATATGGTCCGTACACTCCAGTTCGTCGTGTCTCCAACCGGAGGAGTTCTGGGGTCTCCGCGATCACCGATTCTAGGTATTGTTCTTCTTTCTTCATGTCATCGAGGGTTGTCGGTAACCACACGGTTTTTTTGCCATCCGCAGTATAAGTCACAATGGTGTTATTCATATTTGTCCTCTTTGTCTAACGCTCCGCAAACCGGCTGGCAATGAAGCGCAGCGAAATTGCCAGTCCGAGTTGATTCGGTTGTTAGACAATCATTTATTTTTTAATCGTTCAATCTCCTGTAATATCTCACCAATTACTTCTTTATTCATTATTACTTTCTTAATTATATTTCTCCAATGCTTAAGAATTTGTTTTTGTATTTAAAATCAGCAGTGATATCAACCTCTGCTAGTCCTGATTTTAGTAAGTGGGCGTTAATGAAAGTTTTATTCTTTAAATATAAATAGCAAAGCAGGTTATTATATTCATCATATTTTTGGTTGTCAAATTTCATAAAAACCTTTTGTCCTTTGACCTTCTCATTTAGAAATGCGATAGCTTCTTCATTAACGATTTTTTTATCTTTTACGCCAAGCAACCGAATCACTAAATCGTTGTTAAGTCTTAACAAGACAGGGCTGATAATTTCTTTTACTGAGTAATATTCTTCTCGTTCTGCGCTATTTTGATCAATCTTTGAGCCAAACTGGAGTTTCTTTGGGTCTATCTTCTTGTCTAATTTATGCGGGTCCTTGAAAATATAAGGCAAGTTATCGATTTGCTGTTTTAAATCAGTTTTTACGTAGTCCTTTAAAAATATATATTCCGTCCCTTCAAGGTCTCGCTGCTTTACATTTAGTTTTTCTTTTATTTTCGAAATAAATTCAATGTTGATTTCATAACCAACCGAATTTCGTTTTAAATTTCGTGCTGCAAGAGAAGTGGTTCCGCTTCCAAGGAACGGATCTAATACAGTGTCCCATACGAAGGCAAACATTTTGATCAGTCTTGCGGGCAATTCTTCGGGAAACATGGCGAGATGCCTGTCTTGTTTTACGCCTGCAAAGTTCCAATGGCCGGAAAAGTAAGTGTTCCATTCTTCTTTGGTCATTGCAGATAAATGCTTCTGCTCGATAGTCGGTTTAGGTGAATTACCTCTTTTTTTGAATAGCAGGATAAATTCGTAGTCAATCTTCAAAATTCCATTCCGAGGGTAGGGAAAACTTCCCATTATTGTAGCGCCACCTGTTGTGTTTGTTGTTGTAACTTTCTGCCAGATAATTGCGCCCATATAGTCAAAACCAATAGTTTCACAGAATTTAATAATTTCTGTCCTGATGGGAATGACTTTATATCGCCCGTAGTAAACAGAACGGGCAAACTGGTCACCAATATTGATACAAAGTCGGCAACCATCATGCAACACACGATGGCATTCCTTCCAAACAAGATTTAAATTGTTTATGTAGCTTTCATAGCTTTCATGAAATCCAATCTGATCATTACTGCCATAATCTTTCAATTGCCAATATGGTGGAGACGTGATTATTAGGTGAACTGATTTGTCAGATAAAAGGTTCATCTGCCTGCTATCACCATTTATTATTCTATGAGTGGTTTTCAATTTATAACTCCGTTGTCAGCGTTTCCAATGGCTATCCAAAGTATATCCCACAAGAAAACCAGTGTCAAATTTGATTAGAGCCTAACAATTTAAGTCTACATCAAAATTGCCCTATATCCTGATATCCGTGTCATGCTGCTAAAAGCCCCGGCTATAATGTAAAATCCACTCAACCTCGAACACCAAATCCGATAAAGGTCGAACACCAAATCCAATTTTACTCGAACACTTTTTTCGTTTTATTGGATTTTCTATTAAGGTAAAAACATATCAACGTTTACAATGATTCCCTTCCTGTCATATATGATACACTACAATCAAAAAGTAGATGGAGGGTGTGTAATTGTCAAGCACACTACCCTCCTTTTTGGATACCACCTCACGTATCGATCTTTTAATTATAGATGAACTGGGATACCTTGCATTATCCAAACAGTCTGCAGCACTGTTCTTTAAACTTATATCTAAAAGATATGAAAAAACATCTATCATAATTACCTCTAATAAACCTTTTGAAGAATGGGGTGAGATATTTGCCGATGATGTGGTAGCTGCCGCCATATTGGACAGACTACTACATCACTGCTATCCCTTCTTCATTCAAGGGAAAAGCTATAGGCTAAAAGAAATGATGGGGAAAAAGAAGGAGCAATGAAAAACATGAAAGGAATTAAAAGGTAAAGGTTTATGAAAACAATGGGTGGACTAAAATTGGTGAAAATAGTGGATTAGTTTTGATGATAATTGACATCAAGAGTAAAAAAGAAGTTTGGGGTCAGATACTGACCCCAAAGGTTCACCAAAGGGTGCACAGGAAATCCCCGAGTGTCTGTATGGCGATGACCGCGTCGGGGAGGGGTTCCTTTTCCGGTACGGCCTCTTGTAGAAAGACCTTGAGGGATTCCCAGGCGCAGCGGCTGAGTCCGGCAAAAAGCTTTCGGTCATACAAAAAGTACCGGCGGAGAATCTTTGGAATACTGAAGATGAAATGCCGGTGAGGGACCTTCTTGAGAACATCCATAAAGAGCCACCCCCGAATTCACATTCACGTTCTATAGATCCACGAAAAGCACGAAGGACGCGAAAATAGAGTATTCGAGTAACGAGCATTCGAGCATTCTATCCCTAAAACGACAAAAAAATAGACCGCTTGCGCGATCTATTTTTTTATTCTTCGGGTTCTGCCTTAGGCGGAGTAGCCGGCGGTCACTTCGTCCTTGTGCGCGGCGAAAGCGCCCAAGACTTCGTTCTTCTCCTTCTCCGGAACGCCGAACTCGTCGAGAGTTTTCGCCAATTCCATCGCTACCTCGTCGAACACTTCGGGCGAAATGTGCAGGTCCAAATGCGCATCGCGCATATTTTTGGCGGTGTACTGGTAGGGACCGCCCGTTCCCGCGCAAACCCACAACGTTCGGTTGAACTTGAGACCCGCCATTCTGACCTTGTAGTCTTCCGTGTGCCACTTCTTCAGTTCAGGATTCGCTTCGACGATCTTCGGATTTTCTAGCAGTCTGTCGCTGAAACGATCCACCACAGCGGCAATGGCATAGACCCCGCCAAGACGATCATAAAGGCTCTGTTCGGACATAAGATTTCCCTCCTTTTAGAAAAAAATTTGGTTTGATTGATAAGAACTTGCTTTTCATTGCTGGGAGTATAAGAAATGATTTCTTGTGTGTCAAGGGGATCTTGGGCACAAGATGTGGGGTGAATCGCCAATGACCTCGCTGAAGGCATATTTTGTCCCCTTCCTTTAAAGAAAAATTTTCACCTTTTGGCCGAGTCACCTTGCAAAAAGATAATTTTCCCCGGAATTCAGACAGACCTGTCCGGCACGTTATAAATGTTTCTTGAAAAAAATCACAATGCGTTAGGACTGAATGTAATCATTTCACGCAATGTCGTTGACTTAAGGTTATGACGTACATTTATTTTGCAAAATCAGTAATTTGGCAACCGATACAGTCCCTCTGTAATTGGTTTCTTACTTTTTCTCACATGCCTACGAAACCCTGTGATCGGTTGCAAAAAGGTAGGCGCATTCCGATTATTTTATTGATTCGAAAAGATCATTAAACTCTTTCTGATCCCGGACTAAGCAATCTACAAGTAAAGGGTCGAAGTGCCTTCCCTTGCCTTCAATAATAATTTTCATACTCTCTTCGTGAGAGAAAGCATCCTTATAAACCCGTTTGGAGCGAAGCGCATCGTAAACATCAGATAGTGCCATAATCCTTGCAGACATGGGTATTTCGTTCTCCTTAAGGCCATTAACATAACCGCTGCCGTCCCATTTTTCGTGATGGTACAGCGCAATATCCATGCCCATTTTCAGAAATTCGTTTTTATCATATTGTTGCCCAACCTTAGAAAGCGTGTCATAGCCTATCTGCACATGGGTTTTCATAATTGTAAACTCATCGTCGGTGAGCTTGCCCGGTTTCAGCAGAATTTTGTCAGGTATGCCAACCTTGCCGACATCATGAAGCGGACTGGCCTTATAAATGGTTTCAATAAAAGTATCAGTAGCAATCTCCATGTAATCAGGGATAGAGCGGGCTTTTTGAGCAAGCAACCGGCAGAAACTGGCCGTCCGTTCGATATGGGCGCCTGTTTCATCATCTCTAGATTCCGACAGCTTAATCAGCGCATAGATAGTTGCCATTTGAGAAGAGGAGATTTCCGCGACTTTCTCTTCGACCAAGTGTTCAAGGTGCTTGCTATATTTTTCAAGTTCATCCTCGATCTTTTTCAATTCAGTAACGTCTTGAAGCGTCCCGAAAAAGCTGGAAGGAACGCCGTCAGCATCGAACTTGGCATGAAATCTTACATGCACCCATTTTATTTTCCCTTTTTTCGTCAGTAAACGGTATCTGGTTGTCCAAGGTTTTTGTGCGGCAAACATCTTTTGGAAGATCTCGGTTACCTGCTCACGATCATCCGGATGGATAAACGAAGACAGTAACTCCAAAGTGACAGGCGTTGAACTGTCAATTTCAAAAATGTCATACATTGATTTCGACAAAACAACGCTGCCAGTGGAAGGGTTTATGTCCCAACGACCTAAAAGCGCAATCTCCTGCGCTTCAGCGAGCACTTCACGGCTATGAGACAACTCTTTGTTAAGCTGCTCTATGTTCTTCGCGACAGAGGCGTGATCGAGAATTAATTTTGTTAGAAGTTCCTGCTGATTTTGATCATCAATATCTTTTGCAAAGCTCTCTAAGGCAAAGGCTTTGACATCGTAATCTTCCCGCAAGTCGCTTGATAAAACATTCTGAAGTTTTAAATACCTATTTTTCATACAGATCCCCCCGACAGCAGATAGTCGATTCCAACGTTTTCGATTGCGCGCAAGTGTCGAATAACCGTTTTTATATCATCTTTTGTAGAAATTACGCTTCCATGCTGAGGGGCTATTCTATCGATATTCAACCTTTCGACAGTATCTAAGGCAGCCATAAACGCACGGTTCGAAGTCATGATCTTTTGATGAAAGTCTATCATTCCATGTACAGCACAATACGATGCACCTAAACGGCATTTACTCGTGTCATGGCATTCCTTGCACTTTTCATTCAGATCAAGTATCAGTGTCCAACGAGAATCAAAGCTCCCGAATAAATCGCCAGTAAACAATGTTCTTGTCTTCACGTCATATGTAATAAAGCTACCCGAATGATGGCAATAGGGGACTGAATAGAATTCCAGCCGTCTGCCTGAAGCAAATTCAAAGCAACTGCCCAATTGACGATAATCAAGTTTCTCTGTTTTTTGCGAGTAATAGTGAATGAAGACATTGTTATCCGTATGGGAAATAACCCTGAGGGCGTCATTATTTATAATGGCTTCAAGCTGCGGCAGGCTACCGCAGAGATCCGGGTCATAATGTTGATATATCAGCCTGATAATTTGTGAAGGCTTCAGTCCTGTTCTTAAAATCTTCAGCATGACGTTGCTAAAATCATCGCGGTTCCCTCCATCAATTAAAACCGCTTCATTGTCATCAATAATCAGATATGGATTACAGTGAAGTCCCCTGTTTGGATCGGTATAACCAACCCAATAAATGCCATTCGCAATATTTACAGGTTCTTTTTCCAAAGATTCTTTATTAATTTTCATATTTCGCTCTCCTATCCGATTTTTTAATTCTTTTTGAAGAATAACTTCGCGATATTTTAATATATTCAAACAAACAAAACAACCGTTCTACTCAGGTCGGATTTTTCGTTCCCACCCTCTTTAATCCCTTTATTAATCGATGAGTTAGGCTATCGATTTCGGGGATCCCCCTCCAAGGTGGCCCATGTGTGCTACTCCTTTTTTCATAATCGAGAGCTTTGAATAACCGCCATTTTTTGTCATTTCGACCCTCTTTTCTGTCATTTCGAATCCCCGCGTGAGCGGGGTGAGAAATCTTTCGAAGGGAGAAATCCATGTCCCGAATGTAATGAGGGATCTTAGGATTTCTCGTCATTCGCGCTCCTCGAAATGACATTTTTCAAATGTCTCTATCATAATTACCTCCAATAAACCTTTTGAAGAATGAGGTGAGATATTTACCGATGATGTGGTAAAGGTTTATGAAAACAATGGGTGGACTAAAATTGGTGAAAATAGTGGATTAGTTTTGATGATAATTGATACTTGCAGGGATAGAAGGTTGGATGGGTAGGGCCGCCCGATATTTTACGTGAAAACACCTGTTCTGTTATGCTATAATCAAAGGGTGTTTTTTTGGAAGTTTAGCGCATTCCGTAAAGAAGGTGTAACAAGTTTTCTTAAAACAACGAATGGGCGTATTGCCGAGGAGGAATTATGAATCAAGAGGAGTTCAAAAAGATACTGGCCTTCGCTATTGAAGGTGAAGACGAGGCGTATGCGTTTTACAACTCTGTATCGGAGAGGGTCAAAGACAGGAACCTTAAAAAACTTTTCAGCGATCTTGCCGAAGACGAGAAAAAACATAAGACTACACTGGAGGCATTTCTGACCCGTCCCCCGGAGAGCTTGCGCTTTTCTCAATCGCAGGATTATAAAGTCGTAGACGGACTCCCGACGCCATTGTTGTCCGCGGATATGAAACCTATCGAAGGCCTTGTGATTGCAATCAAAAAGGAACTCGAAGCCATGCAGATGTACACCCAACTTGCCAATATCAGCTCCGATGAAGCACAGAAAAACGTCTTTGTCGAATTGGCGTCAATGGAGCGGGGACACAAAAACAGGCTCGAGGATATATATACGAATATGGCATTTCCAGAAGCCTGGTAGCGGAGGGATTTGCCGTAGTATATATTGATAATCATCGGTTTCCGTGCCATCTTCACGGGATTCGATAAATGGATACCATCACGGTTTACGTCGATGTACTTGTGGCGGATTTTCCTCGTAAGATATCCATTGAGGGTCTCTGACTTCAAAAGTGTGGATAGAATACTTACAAAGAAATACAAGAAGACAAGATGCAAACTGGATTAAAAAAGGCAAGAAGGCCTATTACGGATATAAGGGCCATATATCCGTTGACACTAAAGAAGGGTTTATCACAGGAGGACACATCACTCCTGCCAGTACTGCCGATACCACAGAATTAAAAAGGATCATCACTGAATCTCATCTTCCCGAAGGTTCATTTGTCTTTGCAGACAAGAGATACGCAAGTGAAGGCTTTTGCAATTCTGCTACCATTGAACAGGTAAGAGAGTTGGATTATGTGCTTACGCCTGGGCGGTATGTTGGGTTACCGGATGAAGAGGATGATTTTGATTTTAATGAAAGATTTACAAGTTTGAAGAAGGAGTTTGAGGAGCAGTTGAAGGATGAGGAGAGGCTGAACAGGGCGATACTGGAGAATTTGAAGAAGGTAAAACTATGATTGTTGAGGTTTAGTTATGAATGATCTTATTCCCGTAGAAAGCATACAGAGTCGCATTTTTATCTTGCGCGATGTGCAAGTCATGATTGACGAAGACTTGGCTAAACTCTATGGAGTTGAAATTAGGGTTTTAAATCAAGCTGTTAAAAGAAATATAGAAAGATTTCCTGGTGAATTTATGTTTCAACTTTCTGAAAGTGAGTTTGAAACTATAAAGCCCCAAACCGACCCTTTAAGGCCGCAAATTGCAACCTTAAATCAAGAACCTTTAAGATCACAAATTGTGACCTTAAAAGCTGGTCGTGGACAACATCGTAAATATTTACCATACGCATTTACAGAACAAGGTGTTGCCATGCTATCTGCAGTTTTAAGAAGTGAGACTGCCGTAAAAGTCAGCATTCAAATTATGAGCGCTTTTGTGGCAATGCGCAAGTTGGTAAATATAGAAACAATACAAAAATTGCGTTTAAACAAAATAGAAGACAAGCTCCTAGAACATGATTTAAAGTTTGAACAACTTTTTAATTCTTTAGCTAAAAATGAGATTCCCAAAAAAGGTGTTTTTTACGATGGGCAAATTTTTGATGCGTGGTTATTTGTATCTAATTTAATTAAGTCTGCACAAAAATCGATTATCCTTATTGATAATTATGTTGATGATACGGTACTGTCTCTTTTTACAAAGAAGAAAAAATCTGTTTCGGTTATTATTCTTACTAAAACCATTTCAAAACAACTTCAACTTGATGTGAAAAAATTTAATGAACAGCATTCCTCTTTAGAAATAAAACAATTTGCAAAGTCACATGATAGGTTTTTAATTATTGATGAAAAAGATTTATATCTTATTGGTGCTTCTCTAAAAGACCTTGGTAAAAAATGGTTTGGCTTTGCAAAAATGGAAGCCACTTCCATTGGCCTTCTGGAAAAACTAAAAAAGGAAAAGGTGCTATGACTTCCATACCATTTAAAGTTAAACAACTTATTGAAATTCGATATTACCGCAATTATTCTGCATCGGTATAGATGAAACCTCCAGCAAGAAAGGTCACAACTACGTCAGCGTGTTTGTTGACATCGAGCACCCAAAAGTACTGTACGCCACCGAGGGTAAGGATGCTTCCACAGTGCAGCGCTTTAAGCAGGATCTCGAAGCCATCAAGGAGATGTGTTGTGATATGTCACCGGCCTTTATCAGCGGGATTGAGAAACACTTTCCCAACGCTGAGCTGACCTTTGACAAATTTCACCTCACCAGGATCATTAACGAGGCCGTCGACAAAGTGCGTCGTGAGGAGCAGAAAGACCATCCCGAATTACGCCGCAGCCGCTACGCCTGGCTGAAAAACCCGAAGAACCTGAAAGCCTCTCAAGCAGAGATTATCGAAGCCCTTACCGTTAAGAAGCTCAACCTGAAAACCAGCCGAGCCTACCACATCAAGCTCAATTTCCAAGAACTATACAACCAGACGGATGAAACCGCTGAAGCCTTTCTCAAGAAGTGGTATTTCTGGGCCACCCACAGCCGATTGGAGCCCATCAAGGAGGCTGCCTACACCATCAAACGACACTGGAAAGGGGTGTTACGCTGGTTTACATCCAGGATCAACAACGGCATCCTGGAAGGATTAAACAGCCTCATCCAGGCGGCCAAGGCCAGAGCCAGGGGATAGATACCGCACTAATCGAAATCTCATTGCTATCATTTATCTCATTGGAGGCAAACTAAATTTCAACTTACCCACTTGAAATAGCGAGGAACCTTCTATTCTGAGAGGACGAGCCACAAAACCTGACCCCAAAGGGTGCATTCAACCTGCAACACTAAAAAACTCAGAAAAACTTATAGACAAAATTTAAATGATGCTCTAACATGTAGATATGGGAAAGAAACCAATGAAGAAAACCTCACAAG
>Ga0302248_1001450_pt1 | contig 17444 bp, 14 predicted proteins | sample AAG_UR_Leu_MG_FD_193528 | JGI IMG/M metagenome (GOLD analysis project Ga0302248, IMG submission 193528) | Enriched activated sludge microbial communities from anaerobic digester in WTTP, New Holstein, Wisconsin, United States - AAG_UR_Leu | ecosystem: Engineered > Bioreactor > Anaerobic >... | reverse complement strand
TCCTAACTCGGCACAGATATCTACAGAGGCTTCATCAAATGGCGTGGCCATTCGTATACACCCCCCCCTCCGTATTCCTTCTATCAATATGGCTAATTCTTCTTTTGTGAGACGGGTATCGATTGTCTTCTTTATGTACCTAATATCTTCCCTATTCCTAAAGTCTTTATGGATGAAATTATCTACATCTCTAACTTGCAGTTTGATAGCCGCGCGGACATTGTTGTAACGAACTACCGTGGCAAATTCGTGAATGATTCTCATTCCTCTATTCACATCGCCCCAATGATTGTTCGCCAACTCCAGAACAAAAAGATCTTCAAATATATCTCTGTTAATCATGCCTACTCCTTGTCTATTCTTTCATATTCTAAGCATCATATCGAGCCCGCCGGATTTCCTCGGCTGACAATTCCGGTTTCACATTGTACCTGACTGCTCTTGCCAAGGCCAACAGGCCAAAGAGCGAATCATCCCCCAAAGGCGTAAGTTGAAATGATAAATTGAATTTTTTGGCTATCAATTCCCTTAATGTTTTAGAATGAGACACTAAACCACCAGAAAATATTATCTTTTGCCAAGATTCACTACCAGGCAGTTTCATGGCACTCATTTGGTAATTGACAGCCATGTTTTCAAAAGCCGCTCGAAACAAATGTCCTATTGAAAGATTATCTTCATTAATATTTGAAATATGGCCGCGGTTTCCGCATGCGCTTGGAAAGAAGGAAACGTTGACTGCAAGATCTGTTTCCGGCACGCCTTCAACACGTGACTCTATAAATGACCACATATTCGAAATATCAATATCACTCGGGGGGTATTCTGTTAATAATTTTACCAGTAAGTTCAGTGAACGTCCAGCAGGTATATGTGTTATCGTATTGAGATACCCTTGAAAATAAGGTCGAATCTGATAATTACCATATAAGAGTGATGAGTTTATTGCACTTATTTGCGAGCCCGTAGCAACATTTATAGAAAGTTCTCCTGGTCTGATGCCTGCGCCAAGTAGCGAACACTGCTGATCTCCCACGGCGACATAACAGGGTATCTTCTCTTTTCCCCGTTCAAGAAAACCAGCAATAGTCCCGGTAGGGACGATAATCGGCCAAACTAGTTTTTCCAATCCACAGGCAGCAATTAATTCTTCGTCCCAATGACCTGTCTCAAGATTATATGTCCCATGAGCATGAGCCATGGTTTTTTCCATTAAAGGCGGCTCACCTGTCAAGCTTGAAATAACAAACTCGGACAACCCTATGGGAACCACTTCTTGCGGCAGTTCCCGTACTTCGGCCATGTGAAATAAGAAGGAGAGAGGGAGTCCGGACCTGAGTTCGTTACCGGTTCTTGTCCTCATAATCGGACTTGTTCTTTTACAGAGAAGATCGAAGGATGACAAGGGTTCCCCATGTGGTTTCTGCAACGATCGGGTGTCCTGCCAGGAAATGAAATGTGATAGCGCTCTTCGATTTGAATCCACAATTACCAATCCATGCATCTGACAACAGAAGAGTATTCCCTCGCATGCATCTGATTTCCATAACAAATTTCCCAGAATATTCTCAACAACCGCCACAATGGACATCGGTTCTACTTCTCGATAACCATATGGGCGTCCTTCCAGAAAAGATGGAAAAGGGCTATGGATGATGTTGGTTATCTTCATGTTTTCAACATCCAACACCGCCCCCTTCAGGAAAGTAGCCCCTATGTCAATTCCAATGAACGACATTGTATTGCCCAAGATATTCGTTTACTTGTTTTTCTAGGATGTCATCCACCTCTATTGGTTTTATACAAAGCCGGCCAGGTATCTCCAACATAACTATATTTATGAGGTGTCCACATATTTTTTTGTCATGCATAATACCAATTAGAAGTTCTTTGGATGAAATGGATCTTGACACTCGAAAGGAAAAATATCTTTCAATCACCCTATGGATTGACAGGAAATCATCCTTCGACAATATTCCCCGTCGCACGGCAATCCAATTAGCCAAATCCGCACCCCATGCGATTGCACAACCGTGAGGAATCTCATAATCCGTCAGCGTCTCAAGAACATGGCCAAAAGTATGTCCGTAATTAAGTATCCGTCTGTAATCCGTCTCATACTCATCTTCTTCAATAATACCTTTCTTCACCATAAGGCTGCCAAGGATAAACTCTCCAATCCGGGAGCTCTGAAAACCCTCTAATTCAAGTGCTTCGGTTAAATCACGAAAGAAATTAGATGACCCAGTAAGAGAAAGTTTCAATATCTCGCCAAAACCGGATTTAATTTCCATTTCTGGCAGTGTTTCGAGAAACTTTGTCGAAATAAATACTGCGGATGGAGAATGAAACACTCCGAGTTGATTTTTGAACTGATTAAAGTTTATCCCACATTTAGCACCAATGCAACTATCGGCCATTGAGAGGAGTGTCGTAGGGACGAACATCCAGCGAATGCCACGGTAATAGACATGTGAGGAAAAGGTGGTCAGGTCCTGGATTATTCCCCCGCCAATTGATAGAAGTACACTGTGACGTGTGCAGTTTCTGTTTTGCAGATAATGCAGAATCTTATGTATCCCGGTCAATGTTTTTTCTTCTTCCGTCGCTTCTACTTTCAAGACCGGAAAAGAATTCAGTATCGGGGCAAGAATATCGCGATATAATTCGGCAACTATCTGATCGATAACAACTACCGAAGGGTTTTTTTCCAATATGATTTCTACGGTCGCCTTCAGATGCTCAAAAATCTGTACGGTATAATCACCTTGTCCTGAACGAACAACTATCGATTTATTATTCGTCATAAACTCCTCACTGTGTAATGAACCCACCATCGATAACCGCAATTTGTCCGGAGATGTAAGTGTTATGATCGGATCCAAGAAAATATACATACGCCGCCACTTCTTCTCTTGAACCTAGCCTTTTTATGGGGAGTGCATTACAAATAGCGCTTATCTGTTCCGGGGTGTTGTTGATGTAAGTCATATCGGTCTCAATAAAGCCTGGACATACGGCATTTACTAAAACACCTGCAGAAGCAAATTCTAACGCTGCTGCTCGGGTAAGCCCATTAAGACCGGTTTTTGAAGCGCTGTATCCGGCTCGTCCGGGTTTGCTTACCAAACTGTAACAAGAGCTAATATTTATGATCCTACCCCAACCCCTAGCAGCCATTCGTGGAGCAAAATGTTTAATTAACATGAACGGAGCGGTAAGATTCACCATTAAAACATTTTGCCAATCTTCCAATCGCAATTCGTTGATTGCACGGATTTCATTTATCCCTGCATTGTTTATCAAAACATCTGCATCAGCTCTTTCGCTATTCTCAAGAAAAGCGGTGATCGATTCCATGGATGAAAGATCCATCTCTTGCCGTGAGGGAGATTCTACCTTCCAGCCCGCATCCCGATAACAACTCCCAATTGCTTCACCGATTCCACGTGATCCGCCTGTTATAAAAACTCTTCTCTGCATTTTATTTTTCCTCCACAGGAGGTATAAGCATGTTCTCTAACAACTCTTCACGTTTCAAAAATGGGAACATATCTTCCATAGGTGCCGAGACTATTCGGCCGTTTTCAAGCAATCGTGCAGCAAGACGTGGTTCTACAAGCTGCTCAGGATCAATAAGTAGCTCACACAAATAGGGACCATCATTATTGAGAATTTCTCTTATGCATATGTCGTATTGCTCCCCGTCAACACGCACGGCCTGGATACCATAAGCTGTAGCCAGTTTGACAATATCAGGGAAAGACAAGCCGCTTGTAGAGCTCTCTCCAGTCAAGCGTCCGAAAAAGTTACGTTGAGTGGTTCGGATAGATAAATAGCCGCCGTTGTTGAGAACAAATATTTTCAGGGGAAGATTATAATGGCGGATAGTCTGAAGCTCCTGAATATTGAGCTGAATGCTTCCATCACCAGCGATGCACACCACTCTTTTTCTTTTTCCCGCAATAGCCGCACCGATTGACGCCGGCAAATCGTACCCCATAGATGCATTTCCTGAATTGCAGAAGACACGCATGCCTTTCTTTATAAAGGCGGCTTGAAATGTCATAACGTTGGCAGCGCCGTTCCCGCAAATAACAATATCTTCAGGCCCCAGCATAGTAAAAAGCCGATCAAGAAATCCGTATGGATTGATAAACCCGTCCTTTATATCATAATGATGCGATTGCACCACAGGGTAGCGATCTTTTCTCAGACGACACCAGGCCAGCCATTTGGCATGTTTTTCTGCATCAAAACCTGTCTCTTCTATTTGAATTTTGACTTCGGAGAGAAAATCGGCGGCATCAGCGTGAACAATTTTATCTGCTTTAAAAATTGGTTTTCTGGATTCCATCGGATCTATTTCAACATGGATCTTCAAAGCATACCTTGCAAATGATGGCCAGTTATAGCTTACCTGCCTCAGGCTCATACGGGCACCTATGATAAGAAGCAGATCTGCATTTTGGACGGTAAAATTCCCGTAACGATCCCCAACATCACCAGGACGACCACAAAATAATGGATGATTAGAAGATACAACATCTATACCCGTCCACGATGTAACCAGTGGAATATTTAGCTTACTCGATACTTCATCCAGCAAGTCAATCGCTGCAGCAGAACGAACGCCTTTGCCGACCATGATAACGGGACGTTCACTTTTATTTAAAAGTTCCAGGATTTCTTTGACAGCAAGTTTCAATTTTTCCTTAACTAACGGTATCTGGTCTTCTGACGGATCATAAGCTGGAAGTTCTCTCTCATTAATTATGACAGCCTGAACATCTACCGGAATATCAATCCAGCAAGGGCCATGACGTCCATTTTGAGACAAGAACAAAGCACGCTCAAGATGATATCGGATACTTATCGGATCATCGATATATGCGAAGTACTTAGTAATTGGAGCAGCCAACTTACGGATATCTGCTTCCTGATCGCCGAGCTGCCGCAGGCAAAGATCGGGATAGGAGGCCATGCATGTTTCTCTTTTAACTTGACCGGAGATTATAAGCATGGGTACAGAATCAGTCCAGGCTCCAAAGACACCATTCAGGGCATTGATTCCACCAGGTCCAGTGGTGACGTTAATGACACCTACATCACCGGAAATTCGAGCATATCCTTCGGCCGCCATAGCACATGCCTGTTCGTGGTGTTGAAACACACAAGAGATATACTTTGATTGGCCGAAGGAATCGTTTAAATGCATTGCTCCCCCTCCGGTCAGCATAAATACGTACCGGACCCCATGCTCTTCAAGCTTTTTCACCACGTAATCTGATAATTTTATCATAAATTCATTATAAATATAACACTATATATTACTACCACAATTTACTGGCTGTTTCTAACCTCCGTTAAAAAATTGTTCCATCGGCGCAAAGATTCTTTTAAATCTATCCATTGTTTAAGACCAAGCTCCTTTTGTCCCCGTGAAATATCAGGCACATAACGCTCTGGAAGTTCTCGTGGTCGACGTCGTTGTAACACTCGCACGGGTAACTTAGTGTCTATTGTGCGCGATACTGACGATGCCAGTTCACGAATCGTGATCTCCTTCTCTGAACCAACATTATATGGTCGTCCGGCTATTCCTTTTAAAAAAATCGTCCACAGCCAGATTACCAAATCGGCTGCATAAAGGTAAGATCTAACCGCACTCCCATCTCCATTAACCACAATGGAATTACCATAAATAGCATCACGCATGAAATTTCCAGCCGCAAACTTGCCATCTATGGGGAGATAAGGTCCCAAAAACGAAAAACAGCGGGCAATTTTGATATCGATCCCAAAATTCCTGCAAGTTAGAATACACATGGACTCAGCAATCCGCTTAGCTTCACCGGGTATTGAATAACGATAATTGGTGTCGAGTGGGTCCGGTGCGCCAGAGTACTCTTCCGGAATGCGAAGCATATCGAACGGCTGTCTACCATATACGGCACCGGAACTTGTAAAAAGCATTTTTCTAACCCCGCAATGCTGTGCAAACGTGATAATGCGCCGGGTTCCCAGAACAGTAACATCTGTAACAAGTTTCTTATTGTCGGTATAAAAATTATCGGTATTCTCGACGGCAGCATGGATCAAATGAGAATATTTTAAACGGGGAAATCGAAACGACTCAATGTCGCCAGATAAAAAGCTTACTGAGGAATTTTCTGCCAGGTGTGGCACTTTCTTTATGAAGCTATGATGATTGCGTGTCAGAATGGTCGCTTTCACTTTGAGATCAAGTTTTGTATTAGCCCACATGAGGCTCTCAAGCAACCAGCATCCGAAAAAACCTGTTCCACCTGTTATAAAAATTCTTTTCCCTCTAAGCTCCTCCCACAACCCTTCAGTATGCTTCAGAATATGATCAAGATCTTCAGACAGGGGATGTCTCACAATTACTCACCACGTCTTCCAGGGCGCATTCCCCGTCGCCCAGAGGGATTCAAGATAACGCAGGTCACGAGCCGTATCCATGCACTGCCAGAAGCCTTCGTGCTGATAGCCGCATACCTGGCCCGCCGCGGCCAGGGTTTCCATGGGGTTGTGCTCCCACATGACATCGTCCTTGATATAGCCGAGGGCCTCCTGTTCGATGACAAAGAAGCCTCCATTGATCCAGCCTTCATGGAGGGTTGATTTCTCTTTGAAGTGGACGATTCTCGTCCCTGCAAAATCCAGAGCGCCGAAGCGGGCCGGCGGGCGCACCGCTGTCAATGTGACCAGGAGTGACCTCTGCTTTTTATGAAAGCGCAAAAGATCGGCAAGATTGACGTCACAGACACCGTCTCCGTAAGTCATCATGAACGTTCCCTTCCCCAACATCCCCGCCACGCGTTTAAGGCGGCCGCCGGTTTGGGTATCCAGCCCTGTATCCAACAGATGAACCGTCCATTTCTCCCCGTGATTCTCCTTGATGATCCGGGTATGGCCGTCTGACAGGGTGACAGTAAAGTCCTGCTGCAGGGTGTAGAAATCCAGGAAATACCTCTTGATCATCTCCCCTTTGTAGCCCAGGGCGAGGATAAATTCATTGAAACCGTAGCGGGAATAATGTTTCATGATGTGCCAGAGAATGGGTCGCCCGCCGATCTCCACCAAGGGTTTGGGGCGGATTTCCGTTTGTTCCGCCAGGCGCGTCCCCATCCCGCCGCAAAGGATAACTACAGGAATTTTCTTCTTCAAATCAGATGCCTTTTCTAAATAATTATTGACATAGACATTAACCAATTTCGCCAAGGTAATGAAAATATTCTTCCCGGCTTATATTGGCTGAACGCAGATTGTTCTTAATGATAAACACCGGCACCTCCGGCCAATTTGGTATTACAATGGGTCTGGCAACACCGGCTTTAGTATATACATAATGATCGCCTTCGATTCTTATACAGGAAAACCCTGCTTTTTCAAAAACCTTCATCAGTTTTCGCGCCGGTATTGGTATTATTCTGGGCATTGAACTTACAACGACATATGCTCGGTGGCAATCAATCGCGGCGCCGTCCAATCACCGTATGATTCCTTTTCGTATCCAGCTTCGCACATAATATCTTCCAAGGTCCCCATCTTTTCTGCTTCCTCGAGGAAGAGACGAACCGCCGTCTTTAAATTGCACCGAGCTTCATCGACTGTACTTCCACAACTTGAGACATCAAGCTTTGGAGAATAGGCAACGTATATTTTACCTTCCTGGAAAACAATGGTGTCAAATTCAATACTTGTCATTTCGATTTTCCTTCTCTTTGTTGCTAGGCGTGAAGAAAACATCTCACGTATTATTTTTAACAAAATTTTTTATAATATCAATCACGTATTCCAGCATTTCCCTGCTGAGCCCCGGATAGACCCCAAGCCAGAAGACTTGGTTCATGACAAAATCAGAGTTCTTGAGGTTCCCGACCTTGCGGTGCGGGATATCCCGGTAGGCCGGCTGCCGGGTCAGATTCCCGCCGAACAGAAGCCGGGTGTCGATCTTGGCCTGATCCAGGTGACGGATAAGCTCGTTTCTGGTGAAAGGCTCTTCCGTCCGGACGGCGATGGGGAAGCCAAACCAGCTCGGATGGGAATTCGCCGTCGCCTCCGGTAGGATAAAGAATTCTTCAAGCTTTTTCAAGCCTGCATAGAGGACGTCAAAATTTTCCCGGCGAATCTCGATAAACTGGGGTAGTTTCTTCAACTGGGAAACCCCCAGGGCGGCCTGGAAATCCGTCAACTTTAAATTGTAGCCGACATGGGAATAAACGTATTTGTGATCATAGCCAAAGGGAAGCTCGCCAAACTGCTGGTCAAAACGCCGCTTGCAGGTGTCGTTATGCCCCGTTTCGCACCAGCAGTCCCGACCCCAATCCCGGAAGGAAGCGATTAGTTTCTTGAGTCCCCCATCGTTCGTAACGACTGCCCCACCCTCGCCCATAGTGAGATGATGGGCGGGATAGAAGCTGAAGGTGGCCAAGTCGCCGAAACTTCCGACCAGACGATCCTGATACATCGCCCCCAAGGCATCGCAACTATCCTCGATGAACCAGAGTTTGTTCGACCGGCAGAAATCGGCAACGGCGGCAAGATCAAAGGGATTCCCAAGGGTGTGGGGCAGAAAAACGGCTTTGGTCCTGGGACTGATGGCTGCTTCGAGCTGAGAGACATCAACGTTATAAGTCGGGATGACAACGTCCACAAAGACCGGCAGCAACTGCTGCTGGATAATCGGATTGACGGTAGTGGGGAAGCCGGCAGCCAGGGTGATGACCTCGTCTCCCGGCTGTAAACGGCGGTCTTTGAGGCGAGGCGAGGTTAGGCAGGCCAGGACCAGCAGATTGGAGGAAGAACCGGAATTGCAAAGCAGGGTATGACGGACGCCGAGATATTCGGAAAATGATTTCTCAAAGGATTGGGCAAAGCGACCGGAGGTCAGCCAGAAATCCAGAACCGCCTCCGTTACGCTTGTCATATCCTCGGCATCATAGATCTTGCCGGACACAGGCACGAAGGTTTCCCCGGGAATAAAAGGAGTATCCAACCCTGGCGCATGGCAGGCAGCGAAATAATCTGCCACGGCACTCAAGACTCTATTTCTCAACGTAGCTTCGTCCATAAAATCTATGATTCAACCTGGCCTGCCCAAACTATTTTTTGTTTTTCTGCCATCTTCACGTATGCTGAAATTTGCTCTCCACAGAAGCCATAGACAGATTCCTGCAATTCACCTTTGTAGAACATCTTATACCAGTCCACAGTCATGGCAATTGCCTGCTCCAACGAAAGCACATTTCGCCAGCCAAGATAAGTTGCTGCCTTATCGCAGCAGAGCCGCAGCGTGGCGGCCTCATGAACCGCCCCTGGTTCCGAAAGATCCTGCCACGCCCCGCTTCCCCAAGACTGAACGAAATGGTTTACGACCTCGCCCACTGTCACATGGGCCGCGTGAGGAGGGCCGAAATTCCAGCCGCCACAGTATTTTTCAGGGTCTTCCCACAGGCAGGCCCCCAGCCAGAGATAACCGCTGAGGAGTTCCAATACATGCTGCCAGGGACGAATGGCATGGGGATTACGGATGCCGATGGCTTCTTTGGTGGTGAGCGCCCGGACGCAATCTGGAAGCAGACGATTTTTACCCCAGTCGCCGCCTCCGATGGCATTACCAGCGCGGCAAGAAGCTGCTCCTATCATCTTGTCCCCCTTGGTTAAATTCTCCTCTGTCCTGGCTGGTGATGCGGTTTTACTTTTTATTTTTACCGCATCCGGGGATTTATCTTGCGAAAAAAATGACCGGAGATAAGCGGCAAAAACGAGTTCCGCGCCACCTTTGGAGGCGCTGTAGGGATCATGGCCGCCCATCGGGTCATTCTCCCGGTAGCCCCATACCCATTCCAGGTTTTCGTAGCATTTGTCACTGGTGATGTTGACCAAAATACGGACGCTGTCCGTCTTTCTCACCGCTTCCAGAACGTTCACCGTCCCACCGATATTGGTGTCGAAGGTCTTTTTAGGATCGTCATAAGAGGCGTGGACAAGGGCTTGCGCCGCCAGATGGAAAACCATCTCGGGCTTATACCTGGTAAAGATTTCCAAAAGGTGATCCAAATCGCGGACATCGCCATACTCATGAATGATCATGTCGGCCAAACCCGTCGTAGCAAAAATGCTGGGATGGCTTGGCGGATCAAGTGCATAGCCGATAACCTCGGCCCCCAACTCCTTAAGCCAGATAGCCAGCCAAGAACCCTTGAATCCGGTGTGCCCGGTCAACAGGACCCGGCGTTTTCCATATGCACCATGAAAAGGCTTTCCAATCATCTTTCGATTCTCAATAACCTGCCGGTAATAAATGCTATTTTATCTTTCTCTTTCCTACCTTCATATGATAGAGAAGTCAAACCATGTTTTCCGATGAGAGCAATAATGTCTTCACTTATAAACTTCTCTAACAAACTTGCCCAACAGGTACGTCCGTATCACTTTTACTTCCTGATGGTTATCTATGTACTTGCCTCCTTTGTTTTTCAGGACGGTGGAATTATACACCCGGAAATTGGTATCCGCACGCCGGTCTACCTGTCGGGCCGACCTCTTTTGGAAACAATTTTTGATCCAAATGTCATGGAAATCCAAGGGAAGTACCGTCCCCGTCAGTTAAGCTATTTTTTTGATTTTCTGGACGCTAAGTTTATCGAATGGAGTATCGTAAATGGCCTGCCCCACTTCTTGTCGCTTACACACTACGCAGGTTGTTTGCTTATCGCCATGCTGCTCTGGCGGTTTCTAATAAAAAATTTAAAATTAGAAATGTTTGCCAGCCTTTGCATATTGGCCCTGTTTTTCTTTTCCCCTGGACCTTTCCTGGCAGTATCATTTTTCCGGTCCGCCAAGATAGGTGTCGCTCTTATGCTCTGCATCCTGTTCATATTAATTTGGCCCCAAATAAGAATCGATAACAATCTTGAAAGCCAATATCCCTTTGGATCGCCCAAGAAGATCATGATATTCTTATGTGCGGTAGCCGCCTCCCTCTTCGATGAACAGGGATTTTTCGTTGTTTGCCTGGCAGCATTTTTCAGCTGGCTTCATTACGAAAACACGAAAAGCAAACATTTTCTGTCCATTGCCATGGTGTTCGCCATGGTTGCTATCTTCATTTTGATCTATAACTACTATCTATCGCCACTAATTATTTACCATCTCAATGGTTATTATCCTGATTTCCATTACCAATTCTCCCTGCCCTGGGAACGGGTCTTCAGCCTGTTCTTTCTTCAGCAGGCGATCCTATTTCTTATAGATAACCTACGCTTTTTTCTCGGTAATTTGACACAGTTACAGGCGGCATTCGTACTAGTGGCGATGGGCTGGCTGAATGACCTTAAATTGAAAAAGATCGGTAACAACAACTTAAACGAGAAGAGGCAGAGGAATTTATCTGCATACATTCCGGGGCCACGGCTTTATTTCCCATTGATCCTCATCGGATTAGTCATTCTCAACCTGGTGATGGTTGCCCGCCATCCCCTTATTTCTATAGGTGCTGCTTATTACTGGTTGCCGGTCCTGACAATCCTGGTAATCATTACTTCTCTGGTCGTCAATTTCGCTTTTGATTGTGGGCCAGACACAAAAGCCATACTAAGGTTGGGTTTGATAATAATGATTCTGGGCAATCTTGCCGGGTTGCCGGAACAGGCAAGCATCATGTCATCTCGCTCGGTAAATGAAAGGATTTATACCGTGCGCATGCTGGACGCACTCTGGAATATGAACGATACGACGCACCAAGAGCACTCGTCACTCAAAACCGACCCCCTTCTCGCCCATTTCAAAAAGGTCATGACCGCAAACCAGGGGCATAAATAAACAAAGCATCTGATACAACACGTCTCTATGGCATTTCCCGCGGGTTTCTACCCTCATGTGTCCATGATTTCATCGCCTGTTCCAAATTATGCGCGGCGTTTTCATAATCAGGCTCGCAATACAAGGCAATTTTAAATTGTTCAATAGCTTCCTGGTATTTACCCTGGGAAGCCAATGCAACGCCGAGGTTATTATTGACTCTGGGGTATTTCGGACCATATTTCATCGCCGTTCGCAACTCGCGCTCTGCCCCACTAAAGTCCCCCAAAGAAATAAGGACAATCCCCATGTCATTTAGCGTCTCCTCATCTCTCCTCAACACCAATGCCGCCTGCAAATGTTTCAACGCATTTCTTCTATCACCTTGGGCATAATAAGCCATTCCCAGGCCATGGTGGGCATAGGGATTATTTTCTGTTTCTTTTAAGGCATGCCGGAATAAAGTAAAGCTGTCTTGCCAGACCTGAACTTGCTGAAATCCGGCAACACTAAAAGCCACGGCAACGATGATAAAAAAGGCAGCTAATTTATACCGCCAGTGAGGAAACCTTGTCAAAATGATATCTGTAAGCCCCCAGACAGTCATGATAAAAAGCCCGATCAGAGGGATATAGGCATAACGGTCTGCCATAGCCTGTTTCCCGACTTGCACAAGGCCAATAACCGGCATCAGGGTGCCAAGGTACCAGAACCAGCCTGTTACCAAATAGGGAGCCTTTTTCCCCCCGGCAAGCACACATAGCGTAATGGCTGCCAGCATGGCAGCATTGGGAAGCACCAGCCACAGAGGGAACGTCTCCGGATAAGGATAGAAGACAGCCAGGTCATGAGGCCAGAACATTTTGCTGATATAGGCGCCATAAGACATGATGGCATTCAGGAGGCGTGCCTGTAAACCCATGGATGTAAATCCATCGAGGGTATTTACATAGATGGAAGCATTGAGGGTAATTACGCTGGAAATAAACGACAGGGCCACAAGTGGCATTTTTTCCTTGATAATACGCCAAGGGGGGGCAAAAAGCTCTGACCAGCGTCTTAAAGGCCAATAATCTATGAGCAGGAAAACAAACGGCAGCGTCACAAGCATCGGTTTGGTCATGAGGCCGAGAGCAAAAAGAATAATAACCACCATGTAACGAGGCATTGAAGGTCTTGCCACATAAAGTAGATAGGCATAAGTGGCCAGAAACCAAAACATCGTGGAAAGCACATTCTTACGCTCCGAAACCCAGGCTACGGACTCCACATTTAGGGGATGGAGGGCAAACAAAACCGCCACGGCGTAACTGCGCCAGAAAGACCCCGTCATCCGGCTGAGAATTATCAAAAGTAAAAGTGAGTTGAGCAGATGCAGAATGACATTCGTCCATAAGTGACCGGCGGCATTGAAACGGTAAAGTTGAAAATCCATCATGTGGGACAGCCAGGTAATGGGATGCCAGTGCCCGGTATAGTTGTTCGTAAACGCCCAATGAAGGCCATCTCCATTTATGCCGCCCTGAACGTGGCGATTTTCAGTAATGTACAACTGATCATCAAAACCGACAAACGTGTGTCCCTGCACCTGCCAGTAAACGGACAGCGTAACGATGATCAGGATGATAACAGCCAGTACTTTTTGATTATTTGTTTTTTGCACTATGGAAATGTTTTTCCGGCTCAGATGAATTTGAGGCGTCTCATGGCAAACACAAGCATACGAAGCAGCAACAATCCATGGCTCCATCGTTTGATGTTGGTATCCCCGTATGTCCGTTCCCGATACCGTATGGGGACATCCCTTATCTTGAGATTCAATCGGGCAGCGCCAAATAGAAGATCGAAATCTCCAAACGGATCGAACTCGCCGAAGTACGAACGTTGCGCGGCAATACGCTCGTAGTCGCTCTTCCACAGCGCTTTCGTTCCACAAAGCGTATCCTTGATCGACTGGCCCAATAGCCAGGAGAAGGTCAAGCTGAAAAACTTGTTGCCAACCATATTAAGAAACCGCATGGCTTCTTTTTCCATAGGGTAAACCAGGCGGACACCGTTGGCAAACTCACCACGGCCGCTGACGAGAACATCGTAAAAACGGGTCAAATCTTCCGGCGGCACAGTCATATCGGCATCGAGGATCATCAGGACATCGCCACTGGCGGCGGCAAAACCACACCGAACGGCATCGCCCTTCCCTATCCCTGGCTGGCGGAGAAGGCGGCAGTTAACTTCTCTACGGGATTCAACGGTATTCTGGAGAATATCCCAGGTTCCGTCGGTGGAATGTCCTTCCACAAATATTATTTCTGTTCCTGCCCCCAACTTCGGAATGCGGTCCACGATGTCGGTGATGTTTCCCTCTTCATTGCGGGCGGGAACGATAATGGAAACACGAGGCAAGGGTGCATGTAACGCCAAACCGCACGGGCGGGCTACGATGATATGACATAGATGGCAGATGCGAAGCGGCCACAGCCGGACCATAAAGCGATTACAAAGGGACGCAAGAACCGGTGTATCAAGAGGCCAGAGTATCTCCTCCCAATGCTTGACCATTTCAGATCCGGCCAGATTTAAAAGGTTCTCCACATCTTCCACTGTAAGCCAATTCTGAATCAGGGAGGGAGCCGTAAGGTTCATTCTCCTGGCCAAGGCCAGTGGCAGCTCCCATAGCCGGCTGTAGGTATTGAGGACGATCCGAGTCCGGGAGTTACAGAACCTTTTCAATCCTTCGAAGACAGTCTGTACATCCCAAAGATCATTTATGAGATCGGAAAGGATGATGAAATCGAACGTTCCTGTTATTTCCGGTTCATGTACATCTGCCTGATAAAATTCAAGATCGGGATGCCTGCTTCTTGCCCGCGCTAACATTTCGGAAGAAAAATCGATGCCGACTCCACAGGCCGGTTTGAGCGCCGCCAGCAGATCTCCCTGGCCACACCCCATTTCCAACACCCTCATTCCCTCCGGAACGATATTTCTATATATATCCTGAAGTTTGCGGCGGTAGAAACTTCCCCAGTTTCGACGGGTGTCAGTCCAGTTAGCCACATAGTCCCAGTGCAGAATTCTGGCTGTTCGATATATATCCTTCTTTGTTTGATTCATTGTTCACGCCCGCTGCGGATCTTATCAGCCAGCAACTGCAAATTGGCTCTCGCCAATTTGTCGCCGGGATTGAGTGCAATCGCCCGCTCTAAATAGCCCACGGCCTGCTCCAGACGCCCGTTCATGGCAAGCGCTACACCAAGATTGTTGTATAATCCCGCATCTTGATTCATTTTTGGCAGGAGTTCCATATACAAAAGAATCGCTTCTGCATAATCACGATTTTTAAATAAGGCATCAGCGAGATTTCTTGCTGCCGTGTAATTATTCGGTTCCCTATCCAATGCCTGCCGGTAGCAACGGATTCCCTCCTCAATTTGACCGGCAGTGACGAGGGCGTTTCCCAAATTGACATAAGAAAGGGTAAAATTCGGCTTGGCTTTTATCGCCTCTTGATAATGGTCGATGGCCTCATATGTTTTTCCTTTCTCCATGAGTACCGCCCCGAGATTGTTGTGAGCAAGATAATTATTCCTGGTCACTTTGACGGCATGCCGGAACAGTGTTTCTGTATCCCGCCAATATCCAGTCTGCTTAAACGACAGCACCATCAAAAAACCAAGCGCCGCCAATACGACGCCTATTGATACAAGTTTGTTTTCTTTGTAATATCGGTCTATTAACTCATCCACATACCAAACGGTGGCGAGAAATATTCCCACCAGTGGGACATATGTGTATCGGTCCGCCATAACATGTGATCCCACCTGTACAATGCCACTCATGGGCAACAACAGGAAAACGTACCAACACCAGCCACAGCCCAGATAAGGTCTTTTTTTTATGTATACAGCAGCCATAATGGTAACGGCAATGATAAAAAGAGCAGCCGTGATGTCGGTTATGAGGGATCGTGTTTCCGGCTGAGGATAGAATACAGCCAAATCAATAGGATAAACGGTTTTCCATAAGTACCCGACATAATTGTTCAAGATATTGGACATTCTCGATTCCCACGGGAAAGCCGTCAACGAAGGAAGGGCTTCCACACGCGCTTCGGCATAAAATGTCATGGCAATCACCGGCAGAATAAGAATAATCATGATGGATTTTTCCGTTAACGATCGCCACAATATTCCCATATTAAATCCATCAAACCGTTTCAGTGGCCAGTAATCAAAGAACATCAAGACGATCGGTAGCGCAACCAGGGCAGGCTTGGACATCAAGCTGAGGAGAAAAGTGAAAATTACGAGTGTGAATCGCCAAGATGTCTGCTTTACAACATATTTGGCATAGCAGCCGAGACACAGGAGTGCGAAGAACGTGCACATCAGGTCCTTGCGGTCTGCAATCCAAGCAACTGTTTCCACGTGCAGTGGATGGACGGCAAATAGTCCGGCCATGATGCCACTCTTGGCAATGGAACCGGTCATTGTACTCAAGACAAGAAAAAGGATAATTGTGTTGGCCATATGCAGGATGAGGTTGGTCAGATGATGGCCAGCCGGCTTCAATCCATATACCTGACAGTCCAGCATATGAGAGAGCCAGACGAGAGGCTGCCAGAAGCCGGCCTCCGTGGCGGTAAATGCCCATTTTATGCCCTCCCAGGTCAATCCTGACTGGACAATAGCGTTTTTGGTAACATATTGTTCTTCGTCGTAGCGGAGGAAATCAAATTGATGCAACTGTCCATAAATAATGACACAACATAGAATGAGCAGCAGGCAAATAAGCATCTTAAGGGATCTACCGCCATCATCTCCCACTGACATCTTATTGATCTGATTACACATTAATGATTCCAATTATTTTTACGGTTAATCTGCCTTAGGACAACAGTAAGATTATTCTGGGCCTCTTCATAGCGATCATTGAGCATGAGCGCCGTCCGGAATAATCGGGTAGCCTCTTCAAAGCGATCCTTGCGGGCGTAAATGATTCCCAGATTGTTATATGCCGGAGCTATCGATGGGTTGTTGCGGATTATTTCCAGATAATGCCGCTCGGCACTTTCTTCGTCTCCCGCAGCGGCACAAGCAATGGCGAGATTGAAACGGGCCTTAATATTTCCCGGAACAATATTCAAAACATCCTCATACTTCTCTATCGCCTCCGAATATTTTGCTTTCTGCAGCAAGACATTCCCTAAATTCATCATTGCATCCGTATACTCTGGTTTCAGTCGCAATGCCGCTTGATACTGTAAAACCGCCTCATCCAGATAGCCTTTTCTCGCGAGGGCATTGCCGAGATTATTGTAAGTGCCGCTGTTATCTCCGATTATTTGCAGGGTGCGACGAGAAATCGTGATACCATTTTCCCAGCATGGGAGATAGTCTGATGTAAAAAAAATCATCACAGACAAAAGTAGCGCCACTGCAGGATACATCAGTATTTTTAGCCTGCGTAGTACTTTGACCAAAAAGTTACCTCCCCAGGCGAGCAGGAGGAAGATACCGATGAGAGGCAGATAGGTATAGCGATCCGCCAGCGCCTGGGAACCCACCTGCAACAGGCCGATAACCGGAACCAGCATCCCCAGATACCACAACCAG
>Ga0302248_1001437_pt1 | contig 17599 bp, 10 predicted proteins | sample AAG_UR_Leu_MG_FD_193528 | JGI IMG/M metagenome (GOLD analysis project Ga0302248, IMG submission 193528) | Enriched activated sludge microbial communities from anaerobic digester in WTTP, New Holstein, Wisconsin, United States - AAG_UR_Leu | ecosystem: Engineered > Bioreactor > Anaerobic >... | reverse complement strand
CAAATGTTCCTCCTCCCGTTGCCGTGCCGCCGGAAGATGGACTGTTTGAAACACTTACGGTATATGTGTTCTGGCTGTAGTTTGCCTGGAAGCTCCTGTTTGAATTTACCGTGAATGTATAGCTGGCATTTGTTGAGACAACAGATCCACCTTCAGTCCAGTTGACAAACGCGTATCCAGTTGACGGGCTGGCTGTAATTGTTGCCTGTGACCCATGGGTATAGTTTCCTCCTCCTGTTGCCGTACCGCCGGAAGATGGGTTGTTTGAAACACTTACGGTATATGTGTTCTGGCTGTAGTTTGCCTGGAAGTTCCTGTTTGAATTTACTGTGAATGTGTAGCTGGCATTTGTTGAGATAACTGATCCTCCTTCCGTCCAGTTGACAAACGAATATCCTGCTGCCGGGCTGGCTGTAATTGTTGCCTGTGCCCCGTGGTTATAGTTTCCTCCTCCTGTTGCCGTACCGCCGGAAGATGGGTTGTTTGAAACACTTACGGTATATGTGTTCTGGCTGTAGTTTGCCTGGAAGCTCCTGTTTGAATTTACCGTGAATGTATAGGTAGCGTTTGTTGAGATAACTGATCCATCTTCAGTCCAGTTGACAAACGAATATCCTGCTGAGGGGCTGGCTGTAATTGTTACCTGTTCCCCGTGGTCATAAGTTCCTCCTCCTGTTACCGATCCGCCTTCCTCCGGACTGCTCGATACGGTAATGCTGTATTGAAGGAGGCTGAAATTGGCAACAAGCGCTCTGTCTGCCTCGATTGTGAAAGTATAGCTTGCAGTTGCCGAAACCTGCACGCCGGATTCAGTCCAGTTTACAAACTGGTAGCCAGCAGCCGGACTGGCAGAAACAGTGACTTCCGTACCTGTGGCAAATGTTCCTCCTCCGCTTGTTGTTCCGGCATCCGCGGGATTTACGGAAAGAGTGACTGTATGATCCTGTGCCTGCAAACCCAGAAAAGCAGAGGCAAGCAGCAATACAACAAGTAATCTTCTCATTTCAATTCATGCATATGACCTTTGCATAAAGGCTGATAAAACTTTTATAAAGTTAGTATTTACAAGCTGATTTACCAATGATTTTTGATAAACTTTTCAGGACTATTGAAGATTTTGGTAATTTATTGACTGGCGCTGAATTTTTTGATGAACAAGTTATTACAAGGATCATCCGGAAAGGCTCTTCATGCGGGTCGGCTCAGGCAGGCAGGCTGATTTTGCTTCGGATGGCAATTTTTCAACGGATGGCAATTTTTCAATATGTTGATCAGGCTTACAAAAGAACCGAAAAAATCATATTAATAAAAAGAAGCGTTAATTTTGGGTTTCTATGGAATTCAAACTTGTTTCTGATTTTCAGCCGACGGGAGACCAGCCGGAGGCGATATCCCAGCTTGTGCAGGGTCTTGAAAAGGGTATGCCTTATCAGACGCTGTTGGGGGTTACAGGTTCAGGCAAGACTTTCACCATTGCCAACGTCATAGAAAAAGTTCAGCGGCCTGCACTGGTGTTAAGCCACAATAAGACCCTTGCAGCACAGCTTTATGGTGAGTTCCGGCAGTTTTTTCCTGAGAACCGGGTTGAATACTTCGTGTCATATTACGATTACTACCAGCCTGAAGCCTATATTCCTGTCACCGACACCTATATTGAGAAGGATCTTTCTATTAACGAGGAAATAGAGAAGCTGAGGCTAAGTGCTACTTCAGCCCTTCTGTCGGGAAGGAAGGATGTCATTGTAGTGTCGTCAGTATCCTGTATTTACGGTATTGGAAATCCTGAGGATTTCCATTCAAACACTGTTTATATCAGAGCCGGGCAGAACATTGCCAGGAACCTGTTTCTCCGGAAGCTGGTTGACAGTCTATATTCTAGAAATGAACTTGAATTCAGGAACGGGACTTTCAGGGTAAGGGGGGATACCATCGATATCTTGCCTGCCTATGCCGACACCGCGGTAAGAGTGGTGTTTTTCGGGGACCAGATAGAGGAGATATCCCTGTTTGATCCCGTAAGCGGCAACCGTTTGGAAACTGTTAATGAATACATAGTTTACCCTGCAAATATTTTTGTGACCACGCGCGAGAGAATAAACCAGGCCATCAGTCTGATACAGGATGATATGTTGAGACAGGTAAGCCATTTCAGGGATACCGGCAAGCCTGAAGAAGCCAAACGGCTTGAACAGAGGGTTTCATATGATCTTGAGATGATAAAGGAACTTGGCTACTGCAGCGGTATTGAGAATTACTCGCGGTATTTTGACGGACGAGTTCCGGGAACCCGCCCGTTCTGCCTGCTTGATTATTTCCCGGATGATTTTATAACTATTATTGATGAGAGCCATGTAAGCGTTCCGCAAATCAGGGCCATGTACGGCGGCGATCATTCGAGGAAGCAGACGCTGGTTGAGTATGGCTTCAGACTGCCAGCAGCCCTTGACAACAGGCCGATGCGGATAGAGGAATTTGAGGCTCTGACCGGACAGACGATTTTTGTCAGCGCCACCCCGGCCGATTATGAGCTTGAAAAAAGTGAGGGAGTTTTTGTAGATCAGGTAATAAGGCCGACCGGATTGCTTGATCCGCCGATAGAGGTAAGGCCAAGCATGAACCAGATCGACGATCTGATGGGGGAGATCAGGACCAGGGCCAAAGCCGGGGAAAGAACTCTTGTAACAACCATTACCAAGAGAATGGCTGAGGAACTCTCTGCCTATCTTCTAAGATATGATATCAAATGCCGCTACATCCATTCAGATATCGAAACCCTGGAGAGGATAGACATAATGGAAGGATTGCGTTCCGGCGACTTTGACGTGCTCGTGGGAGTCAATCTCCTGAGGGAGGGTCTCGATCTTCCGGAGGTATCCCTGGTGGCCATTCTTGATGCTGACAAGGAAGGATTTCTCAGATCCGCCCGTTCGCTTACCCAGACGGCAGGACGTGCTGCAAGGAATCTTAACGGAAAGGTTATTATGTATGCCGACACAGTAACCGGAAGCATGAAGGAAACTATCAATGAGACCAACAGGCGAAGGGAGAAGCAGCTCAGGTACAATGAAAAGATGGGTATTACTCCTTCTCAGATAGTCAAGAAAACAGGGACAATTCTCAGTGGTTTAAGCAGGAAGGGAGTGAGTGTGAAATCCTATATTGAACCGGAAAAACCTGATATAGCAGCCGATCCGGTTGTGAAATATATGGACAAAGCTGCTCTGGAGAAAGCAATAGAAAAAAGCAGAAAGAGCATGGAGAAAGCTGCTTCCGAACTTGATTTCATTGAAGCAGCACGTCTCAGGGATGAAGTATCAGCCCTTCAGGCCTTACTGAGAAGCAAATCCTGATTGCACCCGATTTTTACCTGGTAGCTGTCCAGTCCCAGGTTTTTCCTTCAGCGGTGTTTGATGCTGTTCCCCTGATCGTCCTGTCACTGACAACCCCGGTATAGACGTCATTGTTAATCCTGAAGCTAAGTTTATTTCCCTCAAGTCGTCCGTCGGTAACCGACTGCGATCTGATTCCGGTTTTGAAGCTTCCCCTGACGAACTGAAATTCCTGGGTCAGTTCAAGTTCCCCGTCACCCATCTTCCATTTGCCACCGACTTTTGCCGGTACTATCCACAGATAGGCGGTGTTCCAGCTGTTCCAGTTTTCTTCGGTAGTAACTTCCTGATCGGCTTCCCATTCTCCCATTGTGAATGTGTTTGACACTATGCGGGTTCCCGGTTTGAGGTCCAGTATCCTGGGGCGGAGTTTCAGGTTAATTTCCGGAAGTAAGAACATTGTTATAACGGTTGCTTTTGAAAGGTCAGTCTCATACAGGTCGGCCTGAATGAATTCTGCCTTGTTGCCGACACCCTCTTTCAGTGCATTTTCCTTTGAAAGGGCTACCATGTCGGGATTGTATTCAATGCCGGTCGCTTTTGCTCCTATTTTGGCCGCGGAAATAACCGTTCTGCCGTCACCCGAACCCAGGTCGATAACGTAGTCGGCAGGAGTAACTTTCGCAACTTCAAGCATCTTGTTCACAAGTTCCTGCGGTGTGGGAACCCAGACTACATCCTTACCCTGCTGGCCCACTTCGGGCACATAATTATTGACGGAGGCTTTTTCCTGGGATTGAAGGGTCAGCAATGAAGAGGAGACTATTAATGCCACAAGGGCTGATATAAAGTATCTGAAAGTTTTCATCATATTTTATTTATTTTGTTTTATGAGGGATTAAATGTAAGTGAAAAATCCCGATTGACACACAAACGAATAAGAATCCATAAAGGTTTTCAGGAGAATTTTAGAAAAATTAACTAAATGCTGATCATCTCCCTTACGTAGTTTGCTATTGCAAGACATGATGTCAGACCGGGCGATTCAATACCGATCAGGTTTATGAAGCCGGGCATTCCCCTGTGCGACTCTTCCCGGATATAGAAATCTCTTGCCGGTTCTCCCCGTCTCTGTATTTTGGGTCTTATTCCGGCCATTTCGGGCGACAGGTCATCATATTCCAGAAAGGGCAGGAATTTTCTTACCGACCTGAAAAATTCATCCTGCTTTGAAGCCGTGACTTTGTAATCGAATACATTGGAGCTGAGCCAGCTTACATCCGGTCCGAGTTTGACTCCTCCCTTCATGTCGATCGTCACATGAATTCCAATTCCTTCAAGATTATGGGCCGGAACCGGATACACCAGACGGTTTATAAGCCGGTTCTTCGGTGGATTCAATCTGAAATATTCACCTTTGCAGAAGTTGATTCGCAATTTTTCATCAGCCAGGCCAGCCATCTCAGATATCAGGTCGGAAGCCAGTCCTGCCGAGTTAATGACCATCCTGGAAGTAAAGGTGAAGGATGACTTATCGGAGTCAGTGATAGTGATTTCATATCCTCCGGCAATCTTTCTTATTCCGGTAACTTCGCTGTCGTAGGCGATCCGGCCTCCGTTAAGAATGATTCCTGTCTCGAGGCTCTTCATCAGGGAGTGAGTGTCGACAATACCTGTTGAAGGAGACCAGACAGCCTTTAGTGCAAAAACCGAAGGTTCAAGTTCGGCGATCCTGTCCCTGTCAATCAGTTCCAGATCATTCACACCATTTCCGGCTGCAGTATCCAGTATGTCCTCAATGATCCTTATCTCATCTTCCGTAGTTGCCACAATAATCTTTCCGCATTTTTTGAATGGGATTTCATGTTTCCTGCAATAATCGTACATCATCCGTTTTCCTTCAAGGCACAGTTTCGATTTGAGGCTGCCTTTCGGATAGTAGATTCCTGCATGTATCACTTCGCTGTTCCTGCTGCTGGTCTCCTGTCCGAATGTCCTGTGCTTCTCCGCCAGGTAAACATCGCCAAATTCCCTGCTTAGCCTTTCGGCAATAGCAAGGCCTGCAACACCGGCTCCAATTATGGTTATTTGCGCATCCATGCAGATAACTACTGATTTTAATGCACAAATCTAGTTATTAGAAATCCTTCTGCTTGTATCATGCCGGAATACTTTTCGGATTTGTTTATAAAATTGATACATTTGTTTATCACGACAACAATATAATGAAACTGTTTTTTCTTTTGCAGGTTCTGGCTGCATGCGGCCGGATGCAGGAATCTGTTTCGTGGATTACGTGCAGGTGTGGCAGAAATAAGTTTCCGTCCATGGCATTCCCCGGCAGAAAATGACGTTTTGCCACGATTGTGTTCTTCTAATCGTCGCTCCATGTCATCAATCTGTCCGGTATAGAACAGATGACCCTCACGCCTTGCGAGATGTGCTAGTCAAGTGCTATCTTATTATCATTTAAGGTATCTTGCAGCCCCTCTTTTCTTAATAAACTTTTCCAGCTTAACAGCTTCTGATCTTGAGGAGCATTCTTTAGCCTGATTAATTTATATACTCAAAATTAGGCTTAAAAACCGGTTTTAAAAACTCACTATGATCTTTCAAGGTCTTATATTTCAAATTTCTGGTTTAGACTTTCAGGTTGTTATTGAGATTTACTGGTTTTTTGCGGCAGAATTGTTAACAATTCAATAATTTTACCTTGTATCGGAAAAAGTCAAGTTTCGGTGAGTAAATATCAGTTTTTTTGTCTATCATTGTTCAAAGGATTATTTTTTATTATAAGTACTTTACATATAACTATTTAGGTTATATCTAAAGAATAAAGGAACCTTTTTTTGAGTATTTATGAATAATTCAAGCAAATGTCTTCTTTCCTTAAAAGTAACAGAGATACCACAGATGTGCAGATTTTGGAAAAGATTAACCGTGGTGATCTTGAAGTATTCCGTTACATGTATCTTGAATATTACTCGTCGCTCTGCATCTATGCCAGAAAATTTACTGGAACAAAAGAATCAGCGGAAGAAATTGTCCAAGACGTATTCATAAGTTTATGGGAAAGACAGGGATTTCTTAGGATCAACAGATCTGTCAAATCCTATCTTTTTATTTCGGTTCGAAACTTATGTTTGAATTATCTGAAACATTTACAGGTAGTAAATAAATTTAATGAATTCTATTCGAATATGCTGCATGATGCTCAGGATTATTACTTTATAACACAAGAAACGGGAGATTCTCATTTGATTGCTAGAGAATTAGAAGATAGAATAAATGAGGAAATAGAAAAATTACCAGAGAAATGCAGAGAAATATTCCTGTTGAGTCGTGTGGAGCATTTAAAGCATAAAGAAATTGCGAATAAACTCGGATTATCGATCAATACTATTCATCGCCAGGTCTCCATTGCAATCGAAAGAATCAGAAAAGGTATTGAAAAATTACTGATATTGGTCTTCTTGTTAATTGTTGTGTTTACCAGGTAGATACAACATTAATTAAAAAAGATGCAATCCTTTTTTATTGTATAATCATATTTAGTTGTCTTTATTATATAGATTAATTAATCATTATGAATTCTGAAATTTTAGAAATTATTGTTAAAGTTTTAAGTGGAAATGCCTCACCAGCAGAAAAACAAAGACTACGGACTTGGATAGATTTGGATAATGAAAATCTTGCGGTTTTTCAACAATTTGAAGCCATTTGGAATTCTTTTGACATTATTAAAAGCGAGCACGAATATAATTGTGAAGAAGCGTTCGAAAGGTTTAAACAACAGATTGATAACAGGTTGAAGAAATACAAGAAGAGAGGATTCCTCAAAAAGTTTGATGTAGTATTAAGGGTTGCAGCTGTAATAATCATATTGTTGGGTATAGCATATTTCTTTCTCAGAACGGAAAAAAAGCCTTCTGTTTCAGATGAAACCATATCAGTGGTTACGACACCTAAAGGTTCGAAATCACAAGTTTTACTGCCTGATGGTAGTATGGTATGGCTGAATTCTGAGAGCAGAATACAGTTTACAAATAGTGATAATCAGGCTGATAAAGTTGTCTCCTTGGAAGGTGAAGGATATTTTGAAGTTAAGGAGGATTGTTTAAAACCTTTTATAGTTGTAACATCTGGTTTAAGGATCAAAGTATTGGGGACAACTTTTAATGTAAAATCTTACCCTGATGACAAAACTGTTGAGACTACCTTAATTGAAGGGAGATTAGAATTGGAATCGGATGTTTCCGGTCAGTCTACAAAGCTGATAACCCTAAAGCCAAACCAAAAAGTAACCTATTTTAAGGGAAGCAAGAATATAGGAGAACTACGACCGGCGGATACCAGTGAAATAGAGGATAGTACTGTTAAGGCATTTACCTCATTTCAAGGCAAAATTATATCTGATGAGATTGTTGATCCTAAAATAATTACTTCTTGGAAAGACAATATCATATATTTTGATGATGAAGAATTCCTATATCTCGCTGTTAGACTTGAACGTTCTTTTGGGGTAAGGATTCACTTTATCGACGAGGATCTAAAAAAGTTACGTTTTACAGGAAAATTCAGTGATTTGATTATTGAGCAGGTTCTAGATGCATTGCAATTCGCGTCACCATTCTATTATAAGTTTGATGGTGAAGATATTTATTTGTACGAAAATCCCATTGAGGAGTCTCATAATATTAAACAAAGATAAAAATATAATACAAACCTTTAAAACCTTATGCCTATGTAAGACAGAAGAAACTTTAAAAAAGAATCGGAAAATGAGGACGCATTTTCCGATTCTAAAACTTAGTAATCAAAATCGGGCGAGAAAAGATCTTAGGCTAGCCCTTATTTCAATTAACTAAAAAGGTTCAAATCTATGAAAAATTTACGACTCTCAAAAATTCTGCTAATTATGAAGATATCTACACTCTTGCTGTTTCTTATTTGCATAAATATCTCAGCCGTAACTTTCTCGCAGAAGTTTTCGTTCGAGGTAAAGGGGGAAACTATCAAAGACATATTAGCAATGATCGAGGGAACAAGTGATTACAAGTTCCTTTACAGATCGGATCTGATAGATGTTAACAGTCAGATTTCTCTTGACGTTAATAATGAAAATATTCAGAGTATACTAGATAGAATCTTTGATCCTGATAAAACTGCCTTCAGGATAATTGACGACTATCTTATTGTGATTTCTCAAAAGATTGGGAATCAGCAACAAAATGTGACCGGGCAGATAACCGATGCATATACTGGTGAACCAATGCCCGGAGTGTTTGTCATTATTGAAGGTACTACAATAGGAGTAACTACCGACGCCAAGGGTGACTATGTACTTCCCAGACCTGAATCGGAGGCTATTGTTTTATTTTCATTTATTGGTTATACAACTCAGAAGGTTACTTACAATAACGAGAATGTAATTAATATTCAGCTCACTAGAGATGTTTTGTCGCTTGAAGAAGTGGTTGTGGTTGGTTACGGTACCCTTAGAAAGAGAGATTTAACAGGTGCTGTTGCTAGAAGTGATTTGTCAACACTTGAAAACTCTCCGAATGTAAATGTTCTGCAGAGCTTGAAAGGGATTGTTCCAGGTTTGAATATTGGTGCAGTAACAAGGGCAGGTGACAGTCCAAGCATATCTATCCGCGGACAGAACAGCATATCGGGAACGACAAGCCCGCTGATAGTATTAGACGGGATAATTTACAGGGGCGACCTGGTTGATATCAATCCAAATGACATTGAATCCATTGACGTATTGAAAGATGCAAGTAGTGCAGCCATCTACGGATCACAAGGTGCAAATGGTGTGCTTTTAATTACTACAAAGACATCTAAACAAATGTCCAAACCTATTATCGAATACAGTGGTCAGATTACGCTTCAAAGTCTTATCAATAAAGATATGGAACGATTAGACAGGGATGGATTTCTCTCTCAGATCGCTGACATTTTTATTTCGCAGAGTAGAATGGGAACCGATTTGCTTCAAATAAATCCTGATTTCGATCCTGTCCCATATTTCAAATACCCTGGTGCAACGACTGGTTATTATGATGGGACCAATGTTGACTGGTGGGATTTACTGTCTAATCCACAACCCTTTATACAAAGTCACAATTTAAGTCTGAGAGGAAAAAATGAACAAGCTAGTTATTTTGTTTCCTTCGGTTATTCTGATCAGAAAAACATAGCTATAAACGATGCATATAAAAGATATAGTTTTCGCGTCAATCTGGATACAAAAGTAACAAATTGGCTGAAAGTTGGCACTCAATCATATTTTAACCTCAGCGATTTTTCGGGTATTGATCCAGGTTTCAGTAATTTATGTTCTATGCCTGCACTAGTAAACCCGTATAATGCGGATGGTACTTTAATAGAAATACCTTATTCAGGATCGACTAATCCTTTATTAATTATTGACAATCCCAATAAAGATGTACGTCAAATTATAGCAGGCAACTTTTATGGTGAGATTTCCGTTCCATGGGTAAAAGGTTTAAGCTATCGTATTAATTATTCAAATAGCTTGACAACATCTAAATATTATAATTTTGATCCTTACGCTAATACAGGTTTAGGTAGCGCAAATAAATCAAATGGAACTCAAAATCAGTGGAGCCTCGATAATATCCTAACCTACGTATATGGTTTCGGTGCGCATTCTGTAAATACTACATTGGTTTACGGAGTTGAGGAACGTGAATATGAAACCACTAATGCAGCAGCGGAGAATTTTACGAATAAAACTCTTGGCTACAACTATATTCAAGGAGGACAGGCCGATCTTAATGTAGTAACATCAAATGCTTGGAAGGAGACTAGTCTTTATACGATGGCACGTGGGGTGTATACTTATAAAGACAGGTATATTTTAACTGCAACAGTACGTCGTGACGGCTTTTCAGGGTTTGGACAGAATAATAAGTTTGGAGTGTTTCCATCATTAGCGGTTGCCTGGTTGATAAGCGAGGAAGGTTTCATTAAAAACAACATTCAGTGGATGGAAAACCTGAAATTGAGATTGTCTTATGGCTCCGGAGGTAACAGGACTATAGGCAGATATGCTACAATGGCCCAAATGTCAACTTCAGGTGAATACCTATATGGTGATGGAGCAACAGGAGAACTGGCACAATCAGTTGGTACAATGTCAAATAATGATTTGAAATGGGAAACGACTACCTCATTAAATTCTGGTTTGGATTTTTCAGTCCTTAAAGGGCGTATCTTCGGCAATCTCGAATATTATAATTCAAAAACAACAGATCTTTTGTATAATATAAACATACCGGTTATCAATGGTACATCCCAGACATCTATACCAACAAATATCGGAGAATTGATGAATCATGGCCTCGAATTCAGTATTTCATTTAATCCGATAAAAAGAAAGGATCTGGATTGGTTGGTTACAGCTAATTTCTCTACCAATAAAAATAAAGTTGTAACTATACTTGGTATCGATGCCGACAATGATGGTAAGGAAGATGATCTCATCGCAAGCAACATTTTCATAGGAGAACCTCTTGGCACTATCTATGACTTCAATATTATTGGAATGTGGCAGGTTGCGGATCACAATGCTGGTATTATTCCGAACGGTTTTTATTATGGTACATATAAAGTAGAAGATATAAATGAAGACGGGTCTTATACTGCAGATAAAGACCGGAAAATCCTAGGATATTCAGATCCGTTATATCGCTTTAGTTTTCAAAATACACTAAGATATAAAGGATTTGAGTTGAGGGCTTTCATCAATTCAGTTCAAGGAGGCAAAAAGCATTACCTTGGACAACCAGGATCAAATCTGCCAATTCCTGATCACCTGCAAGGGTCGAGTTATTTCAAATACGATTATTGGACACCAGAAAATCCCAATGCAAGATATCGTCAGCTTGGAGCATATACTCCGACTTTGGGATCAGGATTTTCTCCTTACATTTCCCGAAATTTTATTCGTCTACAGGAGTTATCCCTGACTTATAATTTCTCATCTGATCTTTTAAATAAGATTAATATTAGTAGGGTTAGAGTATACTTAAGTGCATCAAATCTGTTGACAATTACAAATTGGGATGGATGGGACCCGGAAGCAAATCAGGGATTGACTTATAACGTTGGTGGTTATCCAACAATGAAAGGTTATACGTTTGGTTTTAACTTCGAATTCTAAAACTTACCAAAATGAAAAAGATCGGATATATTATATTATCAATGTTATTGATAAGCATTTTGTCATGCAATGAGGATGAGTGGTTGACTGAAGAACCATTATCAATATACTCAACTGAAAACTCATATTCAACCACTGTACAGTTCAGGCAAGCCTTGAATTACCTGTACGATCAGTTGCGTCGACATCATTGGGTTAATAGTGACAATAATACTATATTATACTTTGGAGATCTTGCTTATGGTGGCACTGATTATCCCGACATGAAATTTAATAATATGAATGCATTTATTACTGCTAATACGAGTGCACCAAGAGATTTCTGGACAAGGGCATATAGATCGATTGCTAATGCTAACACGATTATTAATCGTATTACAACAGCAGATGCAGTTAATGCCAGTGATAAAGCAACTATAGAAGGCGAAGCATTATTCTTCAGGGCACATTGGTATAATTTTCTAGCTAACCTATATGGTGGTGTTCCACTTGTATTAGAAGAAGCAACTAATCCAAGAAGAGATTATGTAAGGGCTACCCGTCAGGAAGTCTATGATCGGGCTAAAGTTGATCTTGAAAGAGCTATTACGCTGCTGGCAGATATTGACGATGTTAAAGACGGTCAGGTTAGCAAGCAAGCTGCTGAGCATCTGCTTACTGAAGTTTATCTGTCTCTCGAAGATTATACAGCTGCAATATCAACTGCCACTACTGTAATTAATCATCCATCTATGGGGCTAATGACAACTCGATTTGGTACAAGTGCCAGTGAGCCTGGTGATCCTTACTGGGATTTATTTCAGGTTAATAATCAAAATAGGTCAACAAGCGGGAATAAAGAATCAATATTGATTCTTCAATATGATTACCAGAATCCCGGATCTACTTATTCATTAGACCATCGTCGTTGGTTACTACCATATTATTATGGTCTTACTGTAACCAGTACAACTGGTTCCCAGGTTTTGGGTTTTACTTCTTGGACAGAGGATAAAGGAGGACGTGGTATAGGAGTATTTCATCCTACCGATTATTTTTGTGAAGATATATGGGGTAGTGATGGTACGAACGATTACAGAAATTCACCATATATTATCTTAAGGGATTGTAAAATAGATAACCCTGCTGCTGCTGGATATGGTCAGTGGATTATAGCAGACGGATGGTTGCAGGATAAATTTAAGTTACGCCACTTCTATCCTTTTCTATTAAAGTTTGCCCGTACGAGCAACTTACCTGATGACTGTTATGCTAAAAACGCTGATGGTTCCATTAAGACGACAGCTTTAAACGAAAAGATACCTGCGCATCCAGGAATTGGTGCAAACGGATCGTTAAAGGATGAATATCTTTATCGTCTTGCGGGTACTTATTTACTTCGTGCTGAAGCATACGTACGAAATAATCAACCGGACCTCGCATTAGCTGACATAAACGCTTTAAGGACAAGATCTAATGCGACACCTGCTCAGCTTTCTGATATTAACATGGATTATATCCTCGATGAACAGATGCGGGAGTTGTATTTTGAGGATTTTCGTCTTCCAACACTCTGCCGGTTAGGAAAACTAGTAGACAGAGGGCGCACATATAATCCTCAGGGATATAATATCGGTGATCATCAAAATCTCTTCCCTATACCATTTAGTGAAATTGAGAGAAATATTCACTCTGTCATGGAACAAAATCCAGGCTATTGAAAACACTAGGAATAGAGTAAGCTGATTTTACCATGTATATTTAAGCAAGAAGCAGATTCTGAAGTGTACACTAAACAGAATATAGATACTCTGAAATTTTTAACAATATCTCACCTGATTACCAGGTGAGATATTGTTAAATTGATTATTAGATATTTTAAATAGCAATCATCAAAGATGATTTTGAATAATAATCATATTATGTGAATCAGATTGCTATATTATTGAAATAGATTAGCGATTCTTTTTTTAATGAAAGATAATTCATGCTTTAAACACTTTATAAACTTAATTATTTGCACTGCTATGAAACTTAAATCAATAATCGGGTGTATTTTATTGACGTATCCTTTGTTAACTTATTCACAGACTGAACTACGAAAAAAAATAATTTTTGATTTTGATTGGAAATTCAGTTTACAAGACAACTCGGATGCCATGCAAAAGGAGTTTGATGATGCAAGCTGGGAGAATGTACAATTACCGCACGATTGGAGCATTAAACAAAAATTTAATGAGACACTATCTGGTTCTGCAGGCTATTTACCTGGTGGTATCGGATGGTATCGTAAAACATTTAAAATCCCTTCAGCGTACAAAAACCACCGGATCTTAGTTCTTTTCGATGGTGTTTATCATCAGAGTGAAGTTTATATCAACGGAAAAAATCTTGGTTTCAGACCTTATGGTTTTATCGGATTTGAATACGATCTAACACCCTATTTGAATTTCGAGGGAGAAAATGTTATTTCTGTTCGAGTGGATCACTCAGGAAGATCTGCACGTTGGTATACCGGGTCCGGAATCTATCGTCATGTATGGTTGCAGATAGTGCAACCTGTGCATGTGGCAACTTGGGGGACCTATGTGACAACGCCTGTTGTCATGGATGATAGAGCAGAAATCAAAATAGTGACCACTCTTAATAATGCCTCAATGCAGGAACAAAAGGCAACAGTCTCACAAATAGTTATGGATACCAAGGGGATACAACATGGAAAGGCTAAAGAACAAACAATCCTATTGACCGCTAAAGGAAAAATGGATGTAGAGCAAACCATTCAATTAGTCAATCCAAAATTATGGACACTAGAAGAACCTACTCTATATTATATGGAAACGACCATAATGGTAAAAGGTAAAGTTGTAGATTCATACAAAACACCGTTTGGCATACGCACCTTTAGATTTGACAAAGATCAAGGGTTTTTTCTTAATGACAAACACATCAAACTAAAAGGCATGTGCTTGCACCAAGATGCTGGAAGTTTGGGTACAGCCGTTCCCGATCGTTCTTATGAACGTCGCTTGGAGATTCTTAAGGAATATGGGTGCAATGCAATCCGTTGTAGTCACAATCCTCCATCGCCTGAGTTTCTTGATATGTGCGACAGAATTGGTTTCATAGTGATTGATGAAGCGTTCGACAAGTGGAAATCAGGTTATTATGAAAAATACTTTGATGAGTGGTGGCAGCATGATATGGGTGATATGATCCTTCGAGACCGGAATCATCCATCTATCGTGCTTTGGAGCATTGGAAACGAATTATCAGAAGCGAAAGGAGGAGATGAATATATCAAACGAGCCGAAATGCTTCGAGACTTCGTTCATAAAATGGAACCGACACGACCTACAATACTGGCATTACAAAATGGAGGTAATGCAGAATTTGCAGGCGTTACTGATGTAATAGGTTACAATTATTTGGAGGCTCGTGCACTAAAGGACCATCAACTATATCCAAATCGTATTTTCATAATAACAGAAGAACTTCCTTATTATAGCGGCGAGGAAGGTAATATACGCAGTTACAATCCATACAATCCATGGAATATAGTGGCTTCAAACGATTTCATTGCTGGTGGTTTTATCTGGCCAGGAGTTGATTATCTTGGAGAAGCAAGATGGCCAAGTAAAGGATGGCCGGGTGGATTATTTGATATATGTATGTTTGAAAAGCCTCGTGCAGCCTATCATCGTGCCATGTGGAATACAAAACCAGTCGTCACGATTGCTGTCGCTGACCAATCATTGGATATTGATCAGCCGAGAGATATTTGGCAATGGCCCAAAATCGCAGCACATTGGAATTTTCCACAATATCAAGGACACATAATTGAAGTTCGTACAATTACAAATTGTGAGAGCGTAGAGTTATATTTAAATAATAGATTGATGGGTCATCGTAAAACAGCTGATTATCCGAATAATACGCTGATTTGGTATTTGCCCTACAGTCCTGGAAGATTGATGGCAAAAGCCTATAATGGCGAAAAAGAAGTGGCACAATATGAATTGGTTACATCAAAAAATGCCGATCATATTGTATTGCTGCCTGATCGAACGGAAATTAAAGCTGACGGACAAGATCTATCACATATTACGGTAAAACTGCTTGATATAGATGGAAATCCTGTGCAGATAGATGACAAGATGTTAACAGTTACGGTGGAGGGGGAAGGCAAATTCCTTGGTATTGATAATGGCAATTTACGTCGTGAGGATTCATTTGCAGGTAATAAATTGTCAACCTTGTACGGAAAAGCATTAATAATAGTACAGGCTACCCGTAAACCTGGTAATATTCGAGTTAAAGTAGAAATGGAAGGGACTCAAGAACCAGTTTACGTGAATATTCATAGTCTATCGCAAAAATGAAAAATGAGAATATGAAATCCTTAAGCCATGGATAATGGTATTGGGTAATTAGGTTATTAAGAGCCAAGTATATGGTACAATCGTCCCAAGGGTGATTCGTGTAATGATTCTTCTTATGTTGAGGATAGCTTTGATTATTCTTCCTGAGAGATTATGAATCTACCCCAAGGCAGGAAGATAAAAAGGCTCATTCTAGGACGGTCGGAATGCAGAAGTGGTTTTTGCGGTAATATCTATGCCCTTATACTTTGAGTATTGTGTTACCAGAATTACCAAGGCAGCCTCAGAAGAGGATTACTGATAGCCACTCTTCCAGGTGGAGTTGACGGTATTGTCCTTTACCCCGGCAAAACCGGGGCTATTGGAAGACTAACCCTCAATGTTGTATGGTCGTTTTCTGGCACTTGGCCAATAGCCTAGGTTGTCGCTCCAGAAAGATGACATCTTACAAAAGGTATAATCTTGGAAGAGATGACTACCAGTTGATTAGTCTGATATATTTTCATGAACGAACTATGATATTATCAATTGCACTGCAAACTGCTCTGAAATGGCATGATTTAACCAGAACTATAGTCTGTCCTGAAAGAACCGTGGTTTAACCAATGGCGCAGTAAATTGCACTGAAAGGTTATAGGTGAATAACCTCCGGTGAAACCGGAGGCGAAACCACTACTATGGTGTATCAAATCTGAAAGAGTTGATATTGTGATCAGCGAAAACCTCTCATCAATCCTTATCGTATATTCTATTAAGCATGAATCTGGATCTTTTAAAGATAGTTAATAATCAGTAACATGTACTACATAATATATCGAACTAGCGATATTTTAGTAGGACACTACTGAATCTCATTAATATAGTACCTCCTAATCCGCAATCTCAATTATTTATAAATCGGGGTGATCCGACTCGAACGGACGACCCTCACGCCCTGCGTGATGTGCTAGTCAACTGCCAGTAAAAAAGGAGCGTTATATACTGCCCCTTTTTTGTCGGGGTGATCCGACTCGAACGGACGACCCTCACGCCTTGCGTGATGCGTTAGCCAACTGCTATCTTATTATCATTAAGGTATCTTTCAGCGCCTCTTTTTTTAATGAACTTTTCCAGTTTAACAGCTTCTGATCTAGAGGAGCATTCTTTAGAATATAGCAGTGTCCATGGCATTCCCCGGGCAGAAAAAGACGTTTTGCCACGATTGTGTTCTTCTAATCGTCGCTCCATGTCATCAGTCTGTCCGGTATAAAATTTATCAATAGTGGAGCTGTATATTATATACACCCAATACATATGATAATTAACAAAAAGAGCATACTAAACTGTCTCCCCTTTTTTGTCGGGGTGAAGCAACTCGAACGGACGACCCTCACGCCTTGCGTGATGCGCTAGTCAAGTGGCGTTAAAAAAAGGAGCGTTCTATACTGCCCCTTTCTTTGTCGGGGTGATCCGACTCGAACGGACGACCCTCACGCCCTGCGTGATGTGCTAGTTAACTGCCAGTAAAAAAGGAGCGTTATATACTGCCCCTTTCTTTGTCGGGGTGATCCGACTCGAACGGACGACCCTCACGCCTTGCGTGATGCGCTAGTCAAGTGGCGTTAAAAAAAGGTGCGTTCTATACTGCCCCTTTCTTTTGTCGGGGTGATCCGACTCGAACATACGACCCTCACGCCTTGCGTGATGCGCTAGTCAAGTGGCGTTAAAAAAAGGAG
>Ga0302248_1001421_pt1 | contig 17949 bp, 14 predicted proteins | sample AAG_UR_Leu_MG_FD_193528 | JGI IMG/M metagenome (GOLD analysis project Ga0302248, IMG submission 193528) | Enriched activated sludge microbial communities from anaerobic digester in WTTP, New Holstein, Wisconsin, United States - AAG_UR_Leu | ecosystem: Engineered > Bioreactor > Anaerobic >... | reverse complement strand
AGGGCCCGCGCCGCCGTTTCCTGGAGCAGCCCGTCCAGTTGCGGCCCGTCCTCCCCTTCGTCGGTGACGATACCGGCAATGTTGGCCGACTGGAATTGAGCGTAGGCCGACAGGATCTCCACGAGGTTGGGAAGCTGTCCCAGGGGACCGGAGATGAGGAAGACCAGTTGTTTATCCGCCAAGGTCGGGGTGTGGGTGTTGAAGAAGGAACGGTCGAAAAACTGCTTCCACCGCGACGACAGATACCGGTCCCGGATCTCCCCGGCCATGACGATGATATCCGCCCCCTTGACCTTCTCGTTGTAGAAGTCAATGAACCCGTCTTTACCCTGATACTGGCACACGTTGTCCAGGCCGCAGCGGCAGCAACCAAGGCAGCCGCCCTTGATGTCGATGTCCGTCAGGAAAATCGTTTCCACCGGGTGGGCAAAATTGTCCCGGAAAGCCCGGATCATCTTACCGAGATTGCCGTCTTCCCGCGCTTCGTCGGCAATAATGATGATTTTCTTATCGCCGGCCGTCAAATCACGCCGGGGTGCCCCGGGGACGTAAACGAAGGTTGCCGGGCGGAGGGGGGGAAACCGCCGCGAGGCCGGCGCCCTTCTTGCCGCCGCCTCGAGAAAGGCGCCACCGTATTTGAGAAACCGTTCCCGCTCCCGGGTGCGCATCAGGTCGTACATCTTCGCCGCATAGCCGCCGAAGTAGTTCATGGCGAGATCATCGCAGATCCCATGGAGGTAGTTGTGGGCCGTGTGATCGAAAAAATGCACGGAGGTGGAGAGGGTCAGGGCGTGCTTTCCCCGGAAGGCTTCTTCATGCCCCCGGGCAAAGATCAGCTCGATGAAACGTTTGTACTGGGAACAAACCAGGCAGTAATACAGGGGAAAAGCCCAGATGACGGCCGCCGATTCGGCAACCCGGTCCATGATCCCCCGGAAGGCCGCCTCATCCCTTTCCAACTTACGGATCTGCTGGGCCACATGAAATACCCGGTAGTCGTGATCCGGGAAGGATTTCTGCAGGTAACGGACGTACTGGAGGGTGACACTGTCCTCCCCTTTGGGACTGCCGCTCAGCACCGTTATCTTCATACGACCTCCAGTTACTGGTTTTTTTCCCCGGCCAGGCAGCGGCCGATAAAGTCCGTCATGGCCGTCCTGACCTTCTCCGGGGCCTGGAAATGGGGGATGTGCCCGCAATCGGGAACGAGCAGCCCCTCGGCCGGCCCGGAGGTCTGCCGGACGATAGCCTCCACCTGGGCCGGTGTTCCATAGGGATCGTCCCGGCCCTGAATGGCCAGCACCGGGCAGCGCACCCGGGGCAGATATTCCTCGATGTTCCAGGTGCGGAAGGCCGGTGACAGCCAGGTCTCCGACCATCGCCGGAAGACCATGTCGGTCTTGTCGCCGTGATACCGCATGAGCTTCGTCTTCAGATCGGTTGTCTCGTAGGCGGTCACCGCCTCGCGGATTCCCGCCAGGGTTACCTCCTCCACGAAGACGTGGGCCGCTTCGGTAATCACGGCACTGGCCCGCTCCGGATTCGCCGCTGCGAACATCAGGGCGATGGAGCCTCCGTCGCTATGGCCGATGCAGACCGCCTTGTCAATACCAAAGTGCTCCACGACCCTGGGCAGAACTTCCAGGGCCTCGTGGTGAAGATAGGACACATTCCCCACCTCCGGACACGCCTCGGCTTTTCCGTAGCCCCAGCGGTCGTAAACAAGGGCGTTCAGTCCTGTTTTTGCACATAACGCCGCCGGAAAATCGCGCCACTGCCCCACACTGCCCAGCCCTTCATGAAGAAAAACCAGCCACGGCCTCCCTTCTTCCTTGTTTGCGCCGCTTTCTTCATTGCCGAGGTGCTCATCGCCACTACCGGTCCGGATAATCTCCGCTGCCAGCACCCGGCTATCGACCAGGAAATTTACCCTCTCTTTCTCCAGTTTTACCTGTTTATTTATATTCATAATCTTCTAATAATTTTCTTGCAACGAAGGGATGTAAAGGGGTTTTTTGTGGCTCTCATTATACGGATTTCCTTGATAGGTCAAGATTATATGATTGTTTGGCAGAAGATCATTGTACGATTTCGCCTTCTTCGAAGATTTTATCTTGAACCTGGTGAATATTGACCGTTCTATACCCGACACGTACTTCCCTGCCGGTGGCAGCAGCTTTTCCTGTGCACAAAAATGTACGATCATCGCTTTTTGTTTATCCTAAATATCTTTACAATTTCAGGAAAAAGGAGTACTCGGGGTGGCGATTCCCTCAGGGTGAAAAGCAAGCAGGAGGAAGCGAAAAATGACCAGCGCACCGGGATTCGACAACGAAAAGTACATCCGGGAACAGACGGCGGAGATACTCGAGCGGGTGAAACGTTTCGACAACAAACTCTACCTGGAGTTCGGGGGCAAGCTCCTTTACGATTACCATGCGGCTCGTGTCCTGCCCGGCTACGATCCGAATGTGAAGATGCGGCTCCTAAGGGAACTGAAGGAGCAGGCCGACGTCCTGCTGTGCATCTATGCCGGGGACATCGAAAGGAAGAAGATCCGCGCCGATTTCGGCATCACCTACGACGCCGACGCCCTGAAACTCATCGACGACCTCCGGAGTTGGGATATTCCCGTCCTGGGCGTGGTCATCACCCGTTTCGACGGTCAGCCTGCGGCGCTCCAGTTCAAGAACAAACTGGAAAGAAGGGGCATCTCCGTTTATGCCCATCGCTTCACCAAAGGCTATCCCACGGACGTGGAGATCATCGTCAGCGACGAAGGATACGGCGCCAACGCCCGAATCGAGACGGACAAGCCCCTGGTGATCGTCACCGGACCGGGCCCGGGAAGCGGCAAGATGGCCACCTGTTTGTCCCAGCTCTATCACGATTACAAACGGGGACGGAAATCGGGCTATGCCAAATTCGAAACCTTTCCCATCTGGAACCTCCCGCTGAAGCACCCGGTAAATGTGGCCTACGAAGCGGCCACCGCCGATATCCGGGATTTCAATCTCATCGACCCCTTCCATCTTGAGGCCTATGGAGATACCGCCGTCAACTACAACCGCGACGTGGAGGTCTTTCCCGTCCTGCGGAGGATCCTGGAAAAGATCACCGGTGGGGCGTCCTTCTACCGGTCCCCCACCGACATGGGGGTAAATCGCGCCGGATTCGCCATCATCAACGACGGAATCACCCAGGAAGCGGCCAAGATGGAGATCATCCGCCGCTATTTCCGCTATCGCTGCGAATACGTCATGGGCTTTACAGACCGGGAGACGGTCCAGCGGGTGGATCTCTTCATGAAGGACTTCGGCCTGATTCCCGAAGCCCGCCGCTCCACCGTCGTCCCGGCCCGGGAGGCCGCCCGGCAGGCCCAGGAACGCGAGAAAGGGGACGAGGGAATCTTCTGCGGCGCCGCCATGGAACTGAGAGACGGCACCATCGTCACGGGCGGCAATTCCCCGCTGCTCCATGCCGCTTCCAGCATGGTCATCCACGCCATCAAACACCTGGCGGGGATCCCCGAAAAGATCAAGCTCCTGCCTTCCCACATCACCGCTTCCATCAAAAGGCTAAAAACGGACATCCTCCGGGAAAAATCCGTCAGTCTGGATCTGGAGGAGACCCTTATCGCCTTGAGCATCAGCGCCGCCACCAATCCCGCCGCCCAACTGGCCATGGAAAAATTGGAGGAACTGCGAAACTGCGAGGCCCATATGACCCATATCCCCACTCCGGGGGACGAGGCCGGCCTGCGGCGCTTAGGGATCAACATCACCACGGATCCCTTTTTCGCCACCAAGGATCTGTTCATCGCCTGAGATATGTGGCAATGTCATACTGAAGGGCGATCCGGACATCCATATACAAGAAGAAACCGATCAGAAGGAGCGAGGTTCGACAATGAATAAGGAATATGGTCCTGACAAACTCATTCGCAATGTCATCGAAGGGGGACTTTGCATCGGCTGCGGCGCCTGTGTCGATCTATGTCCCTACTTTCGCTCCTACCGCGGGAAAACAGTATCCCTTTTCCCCTGCACCCGGGAAGCGGGGCGCTGTTTCGCCCACTGTCCCAAGGTGGAGGTGAACCCGGACGACCTTTCCCGGTTTCTCTTTGCCGCTTCCTACGACGGCGAGCCCCTGGGCCGCTATCGGAGTATCCATATCGCCCGGGCCGGCGCCAAGGTAAAAAAACAGCCCTTTCAGGCGGGAGGAACCGTTTCCGCTCTCGCCTGTTATGCCCTCCGGGCCAAACTTATCCGGGGGGCCATCCTTACAGGGCGGGCGGGTCTCCTCCCGCTTCCCCGCCTGGCCACCGGACCGGCGGGGGTTTTTGGCAGCAGCCTTTCCAAATATGCCGCGGCCCCTACCGTGTCCGCCCTTAACCGTGCCGTCGCGGCCGGATACACGGAGTTGGGAATCGTGGCCACGCCCTGTCAGGCCACCGCTGTGACCCAGATGCGGATGAACCCCTTACAGGAACCCTCTTTCCAAGATCCGGTGGCGCTGGTGATCGGTCTGTTCTGTACCTGGGCCCTCGACTTCCGGCGCTTCGAAGCCTTCCTGAAAGACAGGGTTTCCCTGCGGGAGATCGTCAAGGTGGACATCCCCCCGCCCCCGGCAGCGGTGCTGGAGGTTTATCTGAAACAGGGGAAGAAGGAGTTCCCCCTTGAGGAGGTCCGGCCGCTGGTTCCTGACGGCTGCGGGTACTGTATCGACATGACGGCCGAATTTGCCGATGTCTCCGTGGGGGTTCTCGAGGGCCGTCCGGATCGCAATACCCTCATCATCCGCACGGCACGGGGTGAGGATATGGTCCGTAAGGCGGAACAAGCGGGCTATCTGGTGCTGGAGGACATGCCGGCGGAGAATTTGGCCCATCTGGGCTGGGCGGCGGCCAACAAGAAACGGCGCGGCGTGCACCGCTGTCTGGAGACGGAACGGATTAACGGTGAGGAAGGCACGGCCTGCCTCCGCCTTAACGAGGAAATTCTACAGCAAATTTTGAAGAACGCGCCCGATGCCCCGACATCACCCCGCACTGTGGGGGGATAGCGGCCGGAAAGCGGTTTTTCGCGGCAAGACAAGGAGGAACCATGTCGTATCTGACCGAGGAGGGTAAAAACATCCAGCATCTCCTCATGGGCAACGAGGCTATCGTCCGGGGCGCCCTGGAGGCCGGCGTCAAAGTCGCCGCCGGTTATCCCGGCACCCCCTCGTCGGAGATCATCGAGAGTCTGTCGAAGGTGGCCCGGGAACGTAACATCTATGTGGAATGGTCCACCAATGAAAAAGTGGCGGTGGAAGTGGCGGCGGCCGGGTCCTTTGCCGGGCTCCGTTCCCTATGCGTCATGAAACAGAACGGCGTCAACGTCGCCTCCGACTTCCTGCTCCACCTCGCCAGTTCCGGCACCCGGGGGGGGATGCTGCTGGTTACCTGCGACGATCCCGGCGCCCTCTCCAGTGTCAACGAAGGAGAATCCCGACTTTTCGCCCGACTGCTCGAGTTCCCGCTTTTGGAACCGGGTGATTTCCAGGAAGCGAAGGACATGATCCCCTGGGCCTTCGACCTCTCCGAAAAGCTCCGGAACATCGTCATGATCCGGAGCGTGACCCGGCTGTCCCATGCCAGCGGCAACGTCCGTTTCGGCGCCCTACCCAACACCGCCGCCCGGGCGGCCTTCCACTACAACGGGCCCCTCCTCGATCCGGACAAGGGACCGGTGATCAGCATGGTTCTCGCCGCTCCGGAACTCCAACACGGCCCCCAACTGGAAAAGCTCAGGAAGGCGGCGGAGATTTTCGAAACCTGCCCCTTCAACACCTACGAGGGGCCCGCAGCTCCGGAACTGCTCATCATCACCAGTAGCGTCTGCTCCCTGTACAGCCGGGAGGCCGTGTCAATCCTGGGTCTGGAAAAGCGGGTAGGCATCCTCAAACTGGCGACGACCTGGCCCCTGCCCCGGAAGCTCTTGACGAAGCATCTCGCCGCGGCGCCGCGCATCCTCTTTGTGGAAGAGGTGGCCCCCACCCTGGAGGACCATGTGAAGGCCATAGCGGCCGAAGCCGCTGCCGAAATAGGACTTAAGACATTCTACGGCAAGAAATCGGGCCATCTGCCCGCCGTGGGGGAACTCAATCCCGACCTCGTCATCAACGCCCTGGCAGGGCTGCTGGCCATCCCCTATGCGCCCCTTACCGACAAATTCGCCGGTAAGCTCAAGGAGCTGTCGTCGCGCTATGCCCCACCCCGGGGAATGACTTTCTGCCCCGGCTGTCCCCATCGGGCCTCCTACTGGTCCATCAACAACGCCCTGAAGTTGGACGGACGAAACGGTTTCGTCTGCGGCGACATCGGCTGTTATGTCATGGGGACCATGCCCGCCGGTTTCAACACCTGCAAGACCCTTCACGCCATGGGCTCGGGAAGTGGTATCGCCAGCGGTTTCGGTAAGTTGAGAAAATTCGGCATGGATCAGCCGGTCCTTTCCGTTTGCGGCGATTCCACCTTCTTCCATGCCGCCATGCCGGCCCTGGCCAATGCCATCCATCAACGCTCCCCCTTGACGATGATCCTGCTGGACAACCGGGGCACGGCCATGACGGGCTTTCAACCCCATCCTGGCTCCCCGACGAATGTCTTGGGCGATCCGGTCCCAGCCTTGGATATGGAAAAGCTGTGTCGGGCCATGGGAGCGAAGGTGGAGGTAAGCGACCCCTTCGATCTGGAAAAGACCCGTAAAAAGCTCAACGACCTCATGGAATACGCGGAAGGAGCAAAGGTTCTCATTCTTCGCCAGGCCTGCGCTTTGAGTCCCGAGCGGCGAGGAAAGAAGAAATATGAGGTCTTTGTGGACGAGTCGCGGTGCCGTGGAGAGGAGTGCGGCTGCAACCGCCTCTGTACCCGGGTCTTCGGCTGTCCGGGGTTGGTATGGGACCGGGAACAAAAGGTAAGCCGTATCGATGAAATCATCTGCGTCGGCTGCGGGGTCTGCGCCGACATCTGTCCTGCCGAAGCCATCATCAGAAAGGAGGCTGTCTGATCATGCCGGGAACAAATATCGCGAAAGATCCTTACAACATCATCGTCACCGGTGTCGGTGGCCAGGGGAACGTCCTGGCCGCCCGACTGCTGGGGGAAATGATGGCCCGCAAGGGCTTTCTGGTCACCATCGGAGAGACCTTCGGGGCCTCCCAGCGGGGCGGCTCCGTCATGAGCCACGTGCGCATCTCCCGCCGCACGGTGACCAGCCCCCAGATTCCCCGCGGAGGTGCCGACGTTATCTGTTCTCTGGAACCGGTGGAAGCCATCCGCGTCCTCGCCGGATACGGAAACCCGGATACCGTGTTTCTGACCAACACCCACCCCATCTACCCCATCGGGGTCATCAAGGGCGATCTCACCTATCCCTCCGTAGCGGAGATGGCGTCCGCCGTCAGGGAGATCCTGCCCGAGGCTTACCTCTTCGACGCCACCGCCCGGGCGGTGGCACTGGGAAATCCGATCCTGGTCAACATCATCATGTTGGGCGCTCTCGGCCGACTGGGAGTCCTTCCCTTCCACCGTCAGGATTTCCATGACGCCATCAGCCGGAGACTGCCGGCCGCTCAACGGCAGATCAATCTAAAGGCCTTCGATGAGGGCTACAACATCCTGAAAGTACATCCCCCCACATCGACGACATAGAGGGGTTCATTAGATGAATTGATCAAATGCTCATAATATTCGCGGCCTTCATTCATTTTCCGTAAATTCCCCGAAGCGACGTTCCCGATCGCTATGTTATTCAGTTGTCGAAATCCATTCCATCTACAAAATAATTGTCATTGAATATCCATATAAAACGTGAACCAAAACCTTACGGTTATCGAGGTGCCGTTGTCCGGTCCGGAAACGGTCAAAGCCGGTAGATAAGAAGGATCCAGGGTCTGTCTGGAACCGGAAACCGGAACCACCATAAACAATCCGTCCCCGCGGAAAAAATTTCCCAATGCCGGGTTGCAAATGTTTTGGTGGTTGTATATAAGGCGATGACACTGATCAAAGAAGTGAAAGGATATGGCCCATGGGTTTGAAAAAAGGGGCGTTGACATTTTCTATCTTCGCCGTCTCCGACCCCCTTCCCGAAGATTTTGCCGCCTGTTTTGATGCCAGGATCAAAGCCGCCGCCTTTAGGGGTTTCTTTCCGGAAAACGACGAAAAGTCGGTGGGCTGGACCGGCCTCATGGATATGCTCGATACCGAATTTTCTGCGGCCGGCCACACCGTGGGCGACTACCGGGTCTTCTCCCTCCGTATCGATCGCAAGGCCGTTCCGGGGGCGTTGCTGCGCCTGCGGCTGCGGGAGGAGGAGCGGAACCTCACGGCCGCGCGGGGGGTAAAAAAACTCCCCCGGGAAGAGAAAGAGGCCCTACGGACGGCGGTTTACCGGGAACTTTTGAAGCAGACGCTCCCCGTACCCTCCCTGTTCGATGTCTGCTGGTCCCTTGCCCGGGGAAAAATATATTTTTCGTCCCTTGGAGAAAAGGTACTCCAGGAGTTCCAGGATCGCTTTCGGGAAACATTCTCCATGACTCCGACCCTTCATGTTCCCTGGTTGGACGCCTTGACGGCGGCAGGTACGGTAAGTGAAGAACCGCCGGATTATCTGTCCAAAGATCCCGGCCGGGAGTTCCTGACATGGCTGTGGTTCAAGAGTGAGGAACGTAACGGTCGCATCGCTCTGGGCGGGGGCGAGGAGATCGGCCTGTTCTTCGTCCGCCGCCTCGTCCTGGAATCGGGAAAAGGCGACTATGCCGAGACGGTGGTCTGCCAAGGTCCGCACGCTTCCCTCCAGGAAGGCAGGGAAGCCCTCCGGCAGGGGAAAAAGATCCGCGAGGCCCGTCTGGCCCTGGAGATAGACGCCGACGAGTGGGAATTCACCTTCAAGGCCGACCTGTTCCAGTTTCAATCCATGAAGCTGCCCACCGGGGCCGAAAAATCCGAAGAACCTGAGACGACGCAAGGAGAAGGGCTCCTCCTGGAGCGTATTTATCTAATGGAGAAGGCCATGGCGGTCATGGAACGACTTTTTGCCGTCTATCTGGAATTACGCAATTCCCCGGCATGGACCGCAGAAACCGCCCGTATCGATTCCTGGGCGAACCGGAAACAATAGGAGCGGCGGTTGTCTTTCTCTTTGTGACATAGCAATAGTAGTCAAGTATACGTTGAACAGACGCCATGGAAGGAAAAGATATGGAAATGAAAGATCCGCACCTCAAGCTTCGTCCCTGCCCCAAAAAATATATCCTAGATACCCATCGTTCCCGGGCGCCGGAAGACACCCTGCAATTCATCGCCACGATGAAAAACATCCTGGGAATGGATGATTTCCGGGACGCGACGGAGGAAGACCGCATCGGTCTGCCCGTCTTCACCTGTTCCCGTATCCGACCCGACGGATCGCGGACCTTTCATACCGGCAAGGGGCTCACGAAGATTCAGGCCCAGGTATCCCTGACCATGGAGGCCATCGAACGCTACTCCTCGGAATTCCGGGAAGAAGACCGGTCGCGGCTGGTGCGGGGCAGCTATCGCGAACTTGCCGCCGACCGCCCGACACTCCATCCGGAAAAGCTCATTCTGCCCCGGTTCAGTGATTTCCGGGAGGACACCCCCTATTTCTGGGTGGAAGGCTGGGATCTTATCGCCGGGGAAACGATCCTCGTGCCGGCCTGCTGCGTCTATCATCCCTTTCATCTGGACACACCGGAGCTTATGTCCACCCATACCAACGGCGTGGCCGCCGGCAACACCATGGAAGAGGCGGTGTTCCACGGCCTGATGGAGGTTATCGAGCGGGACGCCTGGAGCATCGTCAAATTCGGCCGCCTGGAGATGCCTTCCCTGTTCATCGCCGACCTTCCGGAAAACGATTTCCTGCTCCATATCGCCGGGAAATTGGCAGCCGCCGAAGTGGAAATAATACTGCAAAATTTTGTCCTCGATCTTCAAGTACCCGTCGTGGCCGCCAAGGCCTATGACCTGGCCATCGAAAAACTCATGCCCATGGAAGGCTTCGGCGCCCATCTGGATCCCAAGGTGGCAGCCGCCCGGGCCATGATGGAAGTGGCCACCACCCGGGGTCTCCTTCTCCAGAAACACGGCGCCGGCAAACTCCTGGAAAGCCGACCCCTCTACCTGATGGAAGCCTTCGGGGTCGATGTCTTCTCCGACGACGAACCGGCGCAGGACCTGCAAGACCTTGACGGCGGCTACAGTGACGACATCCTGACCGACATCCGCCGTGTAGGCGAACGCCTGCAGGAAAACGGTCTGCACCAGCTCATTGTCGTCGATTTGACGCGGCGGGAAATCGAGGTTCCCACGGCCCGGGTGATCGTCCCCGGTATGGAGGTCTATGGCTTCGATCCCGCCCGGATCGGCGAGCGACTTTACAAATACCTTTAGGACGGCGAGGGGATGCTGGCAGCAGAGGAAATTCTGGAGCGGGCAAGATACTGTTATCTCGTCTTCTTCCAACTGAGCCACCTCCGGGACCGGGATCCGGCCAAACCGCTCCAATACCTGCAAATCCTGCAAAATTCTTCCCTCAAACTCCATGAAGACGAATTCATCGTAAAGACCATGGAAGAAGAGATCCGTATGGGAAATCCCGATAACGGCCTGACCTATCTCATCTCCCTTTACGAAGGATTCGCCCATGCCTACTGCGAAGTCCTGGAAAAGGATCTCACCGAAATACGGGATGCCATCCCCAAAGAATTCCTGCAAAAACTGGCCGCCGAAATGGGAGGCCGTTTCTAACCGTCCGCAGTAAATATTTTCGTATTTCTTCTTGACACTTAAACCGGGATTAAATATAGAATAATTGGTTGGTAGATTTGTTCAGCCGTTCTTAGTATCTTCCATAAATATTTAGATTTTATTGTTTTTTAAGTGACACCACAAAGCAAGGATCATCCAAAAGGGGGTTTTTGATTCTTTACGAAAGGAGGTGAAACAGAAAGGGGGTTTTTTATCTATCAATTTATTTGCAAGGGGTTAATTAATAACAAAAGGAGGTAGTTATGGCAAGAATTCGTGGGAAATCCAAGACCGCTGAAATCTTGACCCTTCCGGAAGCGGTCAAGAAATATGCAAAAAGTGGGATTCAGGTTGCTTTCAGCGGCTTCACGGGGTTCAACAGAAATCCTTTCGCCTTTGCCTGGGAAATGGTCCGCCAGGGGGTGAAGGACATTCATGCTATCGACAGGCACGGCAGTTGCTGCACCTGGCTGCTCAATGCCGTCAACGCCATCAGCGTCTATGAAACGGACTGGATGGGCTGGGGCGAAATGGCCGGCAAACTCGATGTCAATCTTAACCGGAACTACAAAGAAGGAAAGGTGATTCTTGAGGATTACTCCCATGGCGCCATGGCCATGAGATTTCTCGCCGGCGCCATTGGTGCGCCTTTTATCCCCTATTACGCACCATTGGGATCGGATCTTTATAATATGAAATACGACGCCCTGGGAAAAGCCGGGAAGCGGGACGGCAAGGTGCCCAACATCCCGTTGAAAAAGTTCATCCAGATGGAAGAACCCTTCTGGGGCGACGGTGAATGCGTACTCCTCCCCGCTGCCCGTCCCGATCTGGCGGTCATTCATGTCGCCCAGGCCGGCGACAAGGGTACGGCCCGTTGGCGCGGCGTCGGCACCATCGACAAGGAAATCTCCTTCGCCTGTGACAAGGTCGTCATCATCGCCGAGGAGATCGTTCCCGAGTCGGAAATGAGAAAGTATCCGGAAACCAACCAGATCCCCTACTTCACCGTGGACGCCATCGTGGAATGCCCCTGGGGCGCCTTCCCGAGTTCGGTGCCGTATTATTACGATTACGACGCCCCCTTCATGAGAGGTATGGATGCGGCTTCCCGCAACACCGACGACCTCAAGAAGTGGCTCGACGAATGGGTATTCGGTCCCGCCAGCTGGGAAGACTTCATCGTCAAGTTAGGGGCCAAAAAGCTTCTCGACCTCAAGGCGGAAAGCACGGGTTACAGCACCCGCATGCTGAGAGGCAAGAAACCCGCACCCCGGATGAAGATGCCCTTGTCCGTGGCAATGAGCGGTTACTAAGAGAAAGGGGGGAGAATAAATATGGCAAAATCAATGGAAGAATTGATGGAACTTATCGATAAGATTCCCGATACACCGGCAAAACCTGGGGAATTCATCCTGCCCGAGCTGATGGCCATCGCCATCGCCCACGAGGTACGTGACGACGACATCGTCTTCGCCGGTACCGGTCTGCCCATGGTGGGCATCATGACGGCCAACTTCACCACCGCCCCGCATGCCACCCTGATCTATGAATCAGGCATCTGCGACGGCAAGACCATGCACGTCCCCATGTCGGTCTGCGATCAGCGGGCCGCCAACATGAGTTCGGTCCTGGGCGGACTCGTGGACACCTTCGGGTATTACCTCCAGCAGGGTTTCGTCACCTTGGGCTTCCTGGGCGGCGCGGCGATCGACAAATACGGCGGCGTCAACGTTACCTCCATCGGCAATTACTACAACCCCTCCCATCGTTTCACCGGCTCCGGCGGCAACTCCGATATCGGGACGATGGCCCACCGGGTGGCGTATATCATTCTCCAGGAAAAACGTCGTTTCCTGGAGAGAAACGACTATACCACCACCCCCGGCTGGTGGTGCTGGGACTTCAAGACCAACGAATGGAAACCCAAGAAAGAGGTCTGGAAAGGGACGCCCTACGCCAACAACGGCCCGGTCGGCGTCGTGACCAACATGGGCGTCTATCGTTTCGACGAAAACGGCATCATCTATCTGGAGACATGCCATCCCAGCGTCACCGTGGAACAGATAAAGGAAAACTGCGGCTTCGATCTCAATGTGTCGAAGGTGAAAGGCGAGACGCCGCATCCGACCTACCGGGAACTGTTCATTCTCCGCGAATTCGTGGACCCCGAACTGATCTTCCTGCCGGCGAAGACCCCTTACACGCCTGAGATTCAGGCCATTATCGACAAAGGTTAGCGACCTATGGACCGGAAAGAGGGGAAGCTTGCTTCCCCTCTTTCATTTGCATACTCACGAACGAGGAAATTACCCGCCTGTTCTCTCGACATGCGGCGTCAATAATCACTATCAGGAAGGGGAAAGATGCAATGAATTTAGATTTAACGGAAGACCAAAAGATGATTCAGGATACGGCGCGGAATTTTGCCAAATCGGAATTGGAACCGGTGGCCGCCAAACTCGATGAAGAGGGGGATCGCGAGACATTCCTGAAAAACCTTAAGAAGCTGGCCGAACTGGGCTTGATGGGCATCGCCGTCAAGGCCGAATACGGCGGTTCCGAAGCGGGCGCCGTGGCCTTCAGCCTCGCCATCACGGAAATCGCCCGGGCCTGTGCCTCCACGGCCGTGACCTGTTCGGTGAACAACATGGTCTGCGAAGTCATCCAGGCCATCGGCTCGGAAGAACAGAAGAAGGCCTACATTCCCAAGATTTGCTCCGGCGAATACTACGCCGGCGGCTTCGGCCTCACAGAAACCACGGCGGGTTCGGACCCGGCGGGGATGCGTTGTTCCGCGGTGCTGGACGGTAATGAATGGGTTTTGAACGGCAACAAGATCTTCATCACCAGTGCCGAATACGCGGGTGTGTTCGTGGTCTGGGCCGTCACCGACAAATCCGCCCCCAAGGGTAAGGGCATCAGTTGCTTCCTTGTGGAAAACGGCACCCCCGGCTTCACCGTCGGCAGAGCGGAACACAAGATGGGTCAGCACGCCTCCGCCACGAACGAGTTGATCTTCGAAGACTGCCGCATCCCCAAGAGCGCCATGATGGGCAAGCCGAACGACGGTTTCCGCACCGCCGTGGGCGAACTGGCCGGCGGGCGCATCGGCATCGGCTCCCTGGGCCTGGGTTGCGGTCTGGCCGCCATCGAGTACGCCGCCAAGTACGCCATCGAACGCAAGCAGTTCGATCAGTCCATCACCAACTTCCAGGCCATCCAGTGGATGATCGCCGAATCCTATACGGAGCTGGAAGCGGCGCGCCTCCTCCTCATGAACGCCGCCTATCAGAAGCAGTGCGGACGCTTCTTCGCCCGGCAGGCGTCGATGGCCAAGTATTTCGCCACGGAAGCGGCGGAGCGGGCCTGTCATAACGCCATCCAGATCCTCGGCGGCTACGGCTACACGAAGGAATTCCCGGTGGAACGCTACTACCGCGACGTCCGGATCACCTCCATTTACGAGGGGACCAACCAGATCCAGCGGGTCATCATCGCCCGGGACATCCTGAGCAGCCTGAAGTAGAAGCTCTCAGACCGCTTCCGTGCCTTTTGGCAAGGTAAATTCATCCGAGCCGGCAACGGAAATCAGGGTCAGAAAGGAATTCGCCGACCGGCAACCATTCACAGACGACGCCCCTGCTCCTCATAGACGAGGCGGGGGCGTTTTCTTTGATAAAAATCATTTGGGAAAACAGCGGCAATCGAGGAGGAAACGCTATGTCATTCGAAAGTATTCGCACCGAGGTGCTTCCCCAGGGCATCGGCATCATTACCCTGAACCGCCCCGAAAAGCACAACGCCATCTCTATCCTGATGCGCCGGGAGATATCGGCCTGCCTGAAGAACTGGAAAGATGACCAGGCCGTCCGGGTGCTGGTACTGACCGGGGCCGGAAGCTCCTTCACCGCCGGCTTCGATCTCGGGGAATTCAAAAAACCGTCCCTGCTGCAGGAGCTTTATCAAACCTCGTCGGAATATCATCGGGATGTCTGGTACTTCCCCAAACCCACCATCGCCGCGGTGAACGGACCCGCCCTCGCAGGCGGCTTCGATCTCGTCAAGCTCTGCGACATCCGCATCTGCACCCCGGAAGCGCGTTTCGGCCACCCGGAAATCAAGTTCGGGGCCCCTACCCTTTTCACTCCCCTGAAGTGGCTTATCGGCGCCGGTCTGGCCCGGGAGCTTTGCCTTACGGGGAGGGTCATCGACGGTGCCGAGGCCTACCGGATCGGCTTGGCCAATGAACTGGTGGATACGGTGGAACTGCTGGAACGTGCCCGACAGATAGGGGAAAAAATACTGGAGGCCCCGCAGCAGGCCCTGGAACAGACCAAAAGATTCTTCCTCGACAATGCCGACCGGGGCTTTGAGGAGTCATTTTCCATAGAACACGACAAGGGATTTCAGGAATTTCTGCTGAAAAAGGCGGTAGAGGCCGTGAAAAGCTGAAAGATTGATCTTTCCGTGGCTCTGTGATAGAGGCGTTGACAGTCAAATCACCGCCGAGAGACCATCATGAATCACGAAAACCGCCAGGAGACGGCAACGGCAGGGGCCGATTATCTGACCGCCTGTCCCGATTGCGACCTTCTCCAGTATATAACCCCCCCGCCGCCGCTCGGCAAGACCGTCTGCCGCCGGTGCGGCAAGGTGCTGGCGATCAACACACCGGAGGACCATGAGAGAACTCTGGCTTTGACGTTGGGGGCCGCCATAGTGTTCCTCATCGCCAATGCCTTTCCGTTAATGGGCCTCTCGGCAGCGGGACGCCAGGTGAGCACGACGGTCATCGGCGGCGCCTTGGTGCTCTGGGCGGAGGGGCATCAGTTGACCGCCGCCCTGGTGGGTCTCTGTGCTGTGGTCGCCCCCGGCATTTACATCGTCATGATCATGACGATTCTAATTATTGCCCGGCATGGCGACCCCCTGCCCGAATGGGTGGGGGAAATGCTTCACGGCGTGGAACTGGCCCGGGAATGGGCTATGGCCGAGGTGATGATGCTCGGCATTCTCGTCGCCCTGGTGAAGATCGCCGACCTGGCCACGGTCATTGTCGGTGTGGGAATGTTCGCCACCGGCGCGCTCATTGTCCTGATCGCCCTGATCGCCACAAACTTCCGTCCCGAAGAAATCTGGGCCAGGACACGGTGGTTCGCCAAAGGGTCACCGGTGCCGAAAGGCCCCTGTCCGGTCATGGATTGTGGAGATAGGTGAGGATGACCTCCGGGGAAACCATGGCCATGCAGTTGGGGCTTGCCCTGTGCCGTCATTGCGGTTTGCTTTCCAAGGTGCCCGAGGGAAGCAGGGAGGGCTTTTGCCCCCGCTGCGGCAACAAACTTCTCTTCCGCAAAAAAGATTCCCTTCAGCGGACCTGGGCCCTCATCATCGCGGCGGCAATCTGCTACATCCCGGCAAACCTCCAGCCGGTCATGACCTCGGTGACCGTAACGGGTTCCCATGCAGACACAATCATCAGCGGGGTGGTTCTCCTGTACACCTCAGGCTCATGGCATCTGGCGCTCATAGTCCTGATCGCCAGTGTGATGATCCCCATGGCCAAGCTGATCTCCCTGGCCTATCTGCTCATCACGGTTCAGCGCCGTTCCACGAAAAGCAACCGCGAACGGATCAGGCTCTACCGTCTCGTCGAGTTCATCGGCCGTTGGTCCATGCTCGATGTCTTTGTCATCGCCTTCGTCGTGGCCCTGGTGCAGCTCAAGCCTCTCATGGCCGCCGAACCTCGGTCCGGCATCGTTTTTTTTGCGGCGGTGGTGATCCTCACCATGATTGCGTCCCAATCCTTTGACCCCCGACTGATCTGGGATTCCACCCATAGTATGGAGCAACCATCATGACTGACGGCAACGAAACCGCGAACATTCCTCAGGCAACGGTCATGCCCCGCAAGCGCCCCCGCTTTTCGGCGGTATGGATCATTCCCATCGTGGCGGCGCTGGTGGGCATCGGTATCGCCGTCGAGCGGATAATGAGCGAGGGCCCGACGATCACCATCACCTTCAAGGTGGCGGAAGGCATCGAGGCCGGCAAGACCTTCGTGAAGTACAAGGACGTAAACATCGGCCAGGTAACGTCCGTCAGTCTCTCGGAAGACTATTCCCATGTAGTGGTGAAGGCGAAAATCGCCAAGAGCGCCAAGAACCTCCTGGTGCAGGATGCGAAATTCTGGATCATGCAGCCGCGCGTCACCCTGAGCGGCGTTTACGGAATGAGCACCCTGATAACCGGCAATTACATCGGCATCGAAGCCGGCAAGTCCAAAGAGCCGCGTCGCGATTTCGTGGGACTGGACACCCCCCCCATTATCGTGAGCTCCGAGCCGGGGCGGCAGTTTCGCCTCAAGGCGGATAACCTCGGGTCCCTGGGATACGGTTCCCCCGTCTATTACCGCCGCATCTCCGTCGGTCAGGTTGTCGGTTACGATCTGGCCAAAGACGGCAAGACCGTGGATATCAAGATCTTCATCAACGCCCCTTATGACAGATTCGTCCTCACCGGCACGAGGTTCTGGCAGGCCAGTGGCATCGACTTCACCATAGGCGCCAAAGGACTCGCCATCCATACCCAATCGTTGGCCTCGGTACTGGCCGGCGGCATCGCCTTCGAAACCCCTCCCTATTCCCAAAGCGGTCCACCGGCGGAGGAAAACACCGTCTTCACCCTGTTTGAAAACCAGGAGGCGGCTACGGTTAAGCAGCAAATGCGGGACGATCCGTTCATCCTCGTCTTCAATGAGTCCATCCGTGGTCTTTCCGTCGGCGCACCCCTTACTTACTTGGGTCTCGAGGTGGGGGAAGTTAAGAAAATAGGGCTCCATTATGATCCCGAGGAATATTCCTTCAAGCCCTACGCTCTGGTTTCCTATTATGATGAGCGTTTCTTTTCTCAGCTCGACAACAAAAAGACGGCCCTGCGGGATCATCCCGCCAGGACCTGGGCGGATGCAAAAAACACCCAGCGGCTCATCGATAAGGGCCTCCGGGCGCAACTTCGCCTCGGCAACATCGTCACCGGACAACTTTACATTGCCCTGGACTACTTCCCCAACGCCCCTAAGTTCACCGTCGATTTCTCCAAGACCCCCCCGCGTCTCCCGGTAATGCCCA